>Ga0075467_10000461_pt1 | contig 32350 bp, 36 predicted proteins | sample DEB08_DNA_9_FD_75067 | JGI IMG/M metagenome (GOLD analysis project Ga0075467, IMG submission 75067) | Aqueous microbial communities from the Delaware River and Bay under freshwater to marine salinity gradient to study organic matter... | ecosystem: Environmental > Aquatic > Marine > Coastal ... | reverse complement strand
TGCCAACCCGGACCGTCTGGGGTTCAAGCATCCCCGTCTTGCGACGCGAGGTCCCTATTTGGCATTGCTCCCGGTGGGGCTTGCCGTGCCGCTTACGTTGCCGCTCGCGCGGTGGGCTCTTACCCCACCGTTTCACCTTTTCCCGGGCTTTGACGAATGCGCACCATAAGTGCGACCCGGGTAGTCTGTTCTCTGTGGCGCTATCCCTAGGGTTACCCCCGCCGGGTGTTACCCGGCACCGTGCTTTTTGGAGTCCGGACTTTCCTCGACATTGCTGCCGCAGCCATCCAGCCATCCACGCATGCGTGGGGTTAGGCCCAAGCTGCGTTCACGTCAACGGGAAACCGAGCAGCAAGATCAGCGATCATCGCAAGATCAACGGCATCAAGCGGCCCTTCATGGCGCGGGCGAAACCGCAGCCGGAAAGAAGAAAGCAACAGTTCGGCATCACCAGTCGCTGTATATCCGAACGCCGCCATCATCGCGGCAAAACGCGCCGATGTGACATCTCGGGGCAGTTCTTTCACTTCGGGCCAGACCGATAGGCCCTCTATCGCCAACCTGCGCCAGTCAAATCGCAGCCCTGGATCGATCTTGCGACCAGGAGCCATGTCAGAATGACCAATGACCCGCTCGGGACGAATCGCCCAGCGCAAGGTAATCCCTTTAAGCAATTCCGTGAGCGCATCCATTTGCGGGGCGGCAAAGGGGGCAAAGCCGGTATTGGAAAGCTCGATCCCGATTGAGTGGCTGTTCACATCAGTCACCCTGCCCCACCTGCCCGCGCCTGCATGCCACGCACGCAGCGCCTCTGGAACCAATGACAACACCTCGCCATCCTCGGCAATCAGATAGTGGGCTGAAACCTCGGTATCAGGATTGCATAGTGTGTTGGCTGCCGCCGTTGCACTATCCATGGCCGTATAGTGAACCACGACGATATCAGGTTTGGCACCATCCCGACGCGGCCCGCAATTGGGCGAGGATCGTTCCGTCAGTTTCAGTTCCGGAACGCTTGGATAAATGGTGCTGGGTCCCACCCACAGGCGAATCCATCACCGTCAGGATCGACACCTCGGCGATCACGCTCTGGTCCACCACGTGCAAGGAAATCGCGCTGTGCGTCATCCGGCGTAGCATATGCAGCGCAATTGCGGCGGAAACGCCCATCCGTCGTCAGCAAAGAACGGCTATACCATTCCTGTCCGAGCTTGTTTGGTGCGTTAACAGCATATTCAACGATATTCGGGCCAACATCACGTGGACGATCCGGTACAGCCGTTGGTGCAACTTGTTGGCGTGCGGCGGCTTGTGCTGCGCGACGATCAGCATCGCTTTGAATGGTTTCGCGGCCTGAAACCGCGTCAAAGTTTTGTTCGTCTGACAAACCGGTGCTGTTCGCAAGTTGCGGCGCCGGATTGCTTGGTGACGCATCCAGTCCTTGCGTCCGCAAGGGATCGACACCTGTGTTTCCTGGTAATCCAGTCGAGGTCGTACGTTGACCAATACCTGCAGCCGCCAATTCGCTGGAAGGAATTGCTGAAGTCTGGCCGGCAATGCCAGCCTGATTCTGCAACGGCAATGAATTGACCTGAGGTGGTGGCACCAAACCGCCTAGCGGCGCAGACAACTGCGCCTCGCGCAGCGCGCGGTCGGTTGCGTCGTCAAACCCGATACCACGCTCTGCCGGCACAACCGCTGGCGTACATGCCGCCAATCCGATCAGCGCTGCCGCTATAAGAACGCCTGATTTCATCATTATCTACCTGTTAAACTGCATTTCTTGGTACTTGTCTTACCACCACTTGGTTGGTTTGGCCACAAATCCGGCTGACTGTTCAAGGCTATAGGCCACATTCAGCAGATCACCTTCTTCCCAAGGACGCCCGATCAGCTGGAGCCCCATCGGCAACCCCTTTTCGTTCACCCCAGTTGGCACAGCAATGCCGGGCAAACCAGCGAGGTTCACTGTCACTGTGAACACATCGTTCAGGTACATCTGGATCGGGTCGGCATTGGTCATCTCACCCAGCCCAAACGCCGCAGAGGGCGTCGCGGGTGTCAGAATCGCGTCAACACCATCGGCAAAGACCTTGTCAAAGTCTTGCTTGATCAGTGCACGCACGCGGCGTGCTCGGTTATAATACGCATCATAAAAACCAGCGGACAGCACATAGGTGCCAACCATGATCCGGCGCTGCACTTCAGGACCAAAGCCTTCGGCACGGGTTTTTTCGTACATCTCTGTGATACCATCACCTGCGGCAAGGGTGGCGCGGTGACCAAAGCGCACACCGTCATAGCGGGCAAGGTTGGACGATGCCTCTGCGGGTGCAATCACGTAGTACGCGGGCAACGCATACTTTGTGTGCGGCAGCGTGATTTCCACAATCTTTGCGCCTGCGTCTTTCAACATGGCTGTGCCGTCTTCCCAGAGTTTTTCGATCTCTGATGGCATGCCGTCCATGCGGTATTCCTTAGGAATGCCGATGGTTTTGCCGCGAATATCGCCTGTCAAAGCAGCTTCAAAATCAGGCACAGCAAGATCGGCACTGGTGCTATCCAGCGGATCATGACCAGACATTGCACCCAGCATGATGGCTGCATCACGCACGTCTTTGGTCATCGGACCAGCTTGGTCAAGCGAAGACGCGAAGGCCACAATACCCCAACGTGATACGCGACCATAGGTCGGCTTCAATCCTGTGATACCCACAAAAGCAGCAGGCTGACGGATTGACCCACCTGTGTCTGTTCCGGTTGCAGCCAAGCATAGGTCAGCGGCAACGGCGCTGGCAGAACCGCCTGATGAACCACCAGGTGTCAGGGCCGCATCATCACCTTCGCGCTTCCAAGGGTTCACAGCATTTCCGTAGACCGACGTTTCATTCGACGAACCCATCGCGAATTCGTCCATATTGAGCTTGCCCAACATAACGGCACCCGCATCGAACAACTTCGACGTAATCGTGCTTTCGTATTCCGGCTTGAAACCTTCCAAAATGCGCGAAGCAGCCTGCGACGGCACGCCCTTGGTGCAAAACAGGTCTTTGATCCCCAACGGGATGCCGCACATGTCAGGGGCGTCGCCTGCCTTGATGCGCACATCAGCCGCAGCAGCCTGATCCTTGGCGATGTCAGGTGTGTGATGCACGAAAGCGCCCAAAGCGTCTGCGTTTGCGATTGCAGTCAAACAATCAGCGGTGATTTCGGCACTGGATGTGTCGCCCTTTCGCAACGCGTCACGGGCTTGGGCGATAGTGAATTTCGATAGCTCAGTCATTATTCAACCACCTTCGGCACAGCAAAAAAGCCTTCGCGGGCATCTGGGGCGTTCTTCAGGATTGCGGCCTGCTGATCGCCGTCCGTCACTACATCTTCGCGACGCTTCAGACGTTGCGGTGTGACCGATGTCATCGGCTCGATCCCTTCGACATCAACCTCGTTGAGTTGTTCTATGAACCCCAGAATCGCGCTGAACTCAGAGGCCAGCGCAGGCAATGCGTCGTCTTCCACCTTGATGCGAGCCAATTTGGCGACGCGGCGGGCTGTTTCGATGTCGATCGACATGGACAAACTCTCCGATAAAACTTTTGCAGCGTTTATCGCCCTTGCGGCGCGGTCGCAAGCATGTGGCGCGTGTAAACATGGATCATCCAACCCAACATCACCCCATTCAGCAAATGCCAGACGAAATGCGTGCCAACCGGGATCACATCACACAAGATTTCATCAAGCGAACGGATCGTAATGGAAAGGCAAAGCAGCGCCGCGCCTATCAGGAAACCTTGGGCGATTCCTGGTTTGCGTCGCAGTAAGACTGCGTAAAGTGCCAACAAGATCGGCACAGTCCAATAAAAGTTTGAAATCGCTATAAACGGAATCTGGTTCAGCACTGGCAACAGCACAGCGGCGAAGGGGATAAATAAGGCAGTTGCAAGAGCAGCCAACCAACCGCCCATTGGCACCATGTCCCGATTGACCACAAAGAGATACGTCAGGATGAATATCCCGATCGGCACCACATCCGCGACCGAAGCCCAGAGTGTTGCATGGGTGTGAAATAGAAAACTACCTAAGCCAGTCGCAAACAAGATCACCGACAACACCCGCGCCATCGGAACACCTGTGCTGCGGCGCCATAGAACTAGCGCCGCAATGATGAATACCAGATTTGTCGCTGCATTTATCGGTTCAGACCAATAGGAAAAATCAGTACGTTCGCAATATCCGTCGACTTGCTCGAACCAATCCATGTTTGCACCTCGCGTGTTCCGCCCTATCCTGACGTGAATGAAATGGAGGGCAATATGAAAATTACCTGGCTCGGACACGCAAGTTTTCGCATCGAAATTGAACAAGCCGTCCTGTTGATTGATCCGTGGCTCGAGGGCAATCCGTCTTTTCCCACTGACAAACGCGCAGACGCCATTTCAGGCGCCACACATATTCTGCTGACCCATGGTCATTTCGATCACACGTCCGAGGTGGACGCGATAGCCAAAGACACCGGCGCAGTCGTCGTGGGCATCCCAGAACTATGCGGCATTTTCAGCGCCCACGAGACAGTAGAATTCAACAAGGGCGGCACAGTTGATCTGGGCGGTGCGCATGTCTCGATGGTGCAAGCGACGCACTCTTCGTCAGTAGGATCGGCTTATGCAGGAACCGAGGCGGGTTATATGATCAAGGGCGAAGGCCAAATGATCTATGTCTCGGGCGATACCGACATTATGGCCGACATGGATTGGATGGGCGATTTCTATAATCCCGATATCGGGATTCTCTGCGCGGGCGGTCACTATACGATGGGCATGGAAGGCGCGGCCTATGCCGCCAAACGCTACTTCAAGTTCAAGACCATCATCCCCTGCCATTACAAGACCTTCCCCTTGCTGGCACAATCTGCCCAACCGATGGTGGATGCCTTGCCGGACATCAATGTGCTGACGCCCGAGGTGATGGAAGCTGTTGCCTTCTAGCGTTTGCTCGCGAAAAACGACTTCAGCAAGTCCTCTGAAGCCCGCGCATCCAAACCGTCATAAACTTCAGGCACATGGTGACATTGGGGGTGGCCGAAGATGCGCGGTCCTTGGGCGATGCCGCCCGATTTGGGGTCTGCTGCCCCGTAATAAAGCCGCCCGATCCGCGCATTGCTGATCGCGGCGGCGCACATCGGACAGGGCTCTAACGTCACATATAGGTCATAGCCCGCCAGCCGTTCCTGACCCAGACTGGTACAAGCGGCACGGATCACCAGCACTTCGGCATGGGCAGTCGGGTCGTGCAATTCACGCGTCCGATTGCCCGCTTGAGCAACCACCCCATTCGGTCCGGCGATGACCGCGCCCACGGGCACTTCACCACGATCGGCAGCTGCGCGAGCTTCGTCCAGGGCGATATGCATGAAACTTCGGAAATCCATGCGGCTTTGATGCCTGTTTGGGCCTATTTCAGCAAGGCTTCGCGGCAATTCAATTGCGCACGACCCTGATCACCCTTAAGTGAAGGAGCATGACAGATACCCCACCCAGCGGCGACCGGATCGCCAAAGTTCTTTCCCGCGCAGGCATCGCCAGCCGTCGCGAAGCAGAGCGCATGATCGAAGCCGGCCGCGTCAGCGTGAATGGCAAACTGATTGATAGCCCCGCGTTGAACGTCACCCCAAACGACCGCATTGTCGTGGACGGGAAAACTGTAGGCGAGCCAGACGCAGCGCGACTTTGGCTTTATCACAAGCCCGCAGGACTGGTGACGACAGAACGTGACGAAAAAGATCGCCCCACGGTCTTTGACTCCTTGCCGGAAAACCTGCCACGCGTGATGTCTGTGGGACGTCTCGACCTGAATTCTGAAGGTTTGTTGCTGCTGACCAACGACGGCGAGATGAAGCGCAAGCTGGAACTGCCCAGCACAGGCTGGCTGCGTCGCTACCGTGTACGCATCAACGGATCAGTAAGTGAAGCGACGCTTGACCGCCTACGCGCAGGCATCGAAGTTGAAGGCATCCGCTATCAGCCAATGGTCGTGACGTTCGACCGCCAACAAGGTGCCAACGCTTGGTTGACCGTCAGTATTCGCGAAGGCAAGAATCGCGAAATCCGTCGTGCTATGCAAGAGGTCGGCGTGGCCGTGAACCGCTTGATCCGCGTCAGCTACGGACCCTTCCAGCTTGGCAATCTCAAGCAAGGCGAAGTGGAAGAACTCAAACAACGGGTTGTCCGTGATCAGCTTGGACTTTCCAGCAAACCGACGCCGACACGCGTCCGAAAGACCGTAAACCGCCCGACTAGGGGGAAAAAGCCCTAGAGTTGCACCTTGTCCCTCCTCAAACCGTGTGCATGGTAGGGTGAACGAATTCTCCCGGGGGACATGACTTTGGCCGAACTGCTGACGCTAGAGAACGCAACCAACCTATTGATGCTATGCTTTTTGCAGGCGGTCTTGGGTTTCGACAATCTTCTCTACATCTCGATCGAGAGTAAACGCGCACCTGTTGCCCAGCAAAAAGCCGTGCGAACGTGGGGCATTGTCATCGCGGTCGCCTTGCGCGTCGTTTTGCTTTTCACAATGATCCAATTGATTGACGCACTGTCCGAACCGTTCTTTGTGATGAACTGGGAAGGCGTGATCGAGGGCGGCGTAAACTTTGCCACCATCATTTTTGTCTTTGGTGGCGCATTCATCATGTATACGGCTGTCAAAGAGATCGGCCATATGCTGTCGATGGATAACCTTGGCCATGACGTCGAAGGCAAAGGGGCAAAATCAGCTGCAAGGGTTGTTATGCTGATCGTTCTGATGAACCTGATCTTTTCTTTTGATTCAGTACTTTCCGCGCTGGCGATCACCGACGTATTCCCGATCCTTGCCACAGCGATTATCCTATCAGGTTTGGCGATGCTGCTGCTGGCGGACGGTGTGACAAAATTCTTGGAAAAGAACCGCATGTACGAGGTCTTGGGCCTTTTTATCTTGTTGATCGTCGGTGTGGTTTTACTGGGCGAATCTGGTCCTGCGGCGGCCCACGCGATGCATGATGACTCTCTTCAGATTATGGTCCTTGGCCAAGATATAATCCCGATGTCGAAATCGACATTCTATTTCTCTGTGTTGGTATTGGTTGCAGTCGAAATCATCCAATCCGGCTATACCCGTAAACTGAATGCAGAGCGTGCGGCTTTTCAGAAACGCTCGTAAAACAACACGGTCCTTCCTATCTGATGTAGAAATAAATCTGCTGGAGTGACAATGACATGATGCGATTGATCCTATTGGTGGCGTTTGTGGCGGTGGCTGCAATTGCAATCACCGGACTTATCAGGACAATCCAAGACGTCACTGCAGGTGGCGTTGGAAAGGACGACGACATGATGCCCGCGAAGTTTCGACGGATCACTTACGTTTTGCTGGTTGTCTTGCTGTTTGGTGTGACTTCCGGCTGGTTGGGAGCCGCGTAATGGCAAAACGTTTTGGCGGGAAATTCAGCCCTGACGGGCAAGCCACTGGCCCACGTGAGGCTGTTGTTGACGAACGCCAGATCAGGTCGGCCGGATCGCGCGCGAAGCCACTCTATATCCCCGCGGTTATATTGGTCGCGACGTCGCTAAACGACGGTCCTGTGGCCTTGGTCACGGCCTTGGTCGGCGGTGCTGTCCTGACAATGGCGGCTTGGCTTTTGCAAGAAGGCTTGCAAGCCGAAGCCGCGTACAACGCCCGCAAAGTCGCCCGCCGCCCTGCCGTCCCGCGCAAGATGCTGGCAACTGCATTGACGGGTGCAGGCGTCGCGATCGCTGCATACCTTGGTGACAGCGGTGTGATTGGGTCGGCGCTGTACGGACTTGCCGCCGCAGGTCTGCATACTGTCACGTTTGGCATTGACCCTATGACCGACAAGCGAATGGAAGGTGTCGATACTTTCCAGCAAGACCGCGTGGCCCGTGTGGTCAACGAGGCCGAAACCTATTTGACTGTGATGAAGGCCCAAATCGAGGCGCTTTCTGATCGGCGTTTGACCGAACGAGTCGCAGACTTCCAGACCATCGCACGGCGTATGATCCGAACCGTCGAAGAAGACCCGCGCGACCTGACAGGAGCGCGCAAGTTTCTCAGCGTTTATTTAATGGGTGCGCGTGATGCGACCGTCAAATTCGTAGATCTTTACGGACGATCTAAAGACCCAGATGCCCGCACAAGTTATGAGGCGCTGCTTACCGATCTTGAACAGAACTTTGCTGCCCGTACCGAGAAAATGCTGCTCGATGACCGCAGCGATATGGATATCGAAATCAATGTGCTACGCGACCGCTTACAGCGCGAAGGCGTCAGCCTCAAACCAAAAGGGAATGAATAAACATGTCTGATACAATCCGCCAAAAGGCCGAAGCGACCCTCGCTGAAGTTGAAAAAATCACCGCCGTCGTTCTGCCGGAACCCAAGGGAGAACTGGTGACGCTTGAAGCTGCCGACGCGCCGACAACAGCCGCCATCGAAAAGCGTGTGGCCGAGATTGATATTACAGACACAAATTCAATCGTGTCATTCGGTTCGTCGGCACAGGCCGAATTGCAGGTTATCAGCCAATCCATGCTGGCAGGCGTGCGCAACAAGGATGTCGGCCCCGCCGGTGACAGCCTGCGCAATATCGTGACAACTATTCGGGGCTTTTCGATCTCGGAACTTGATGTACGTCGCGAACGCAGTTGGTGGGAACGCCTGCTTGGTCGTGCCGCACCAATGGCAAAGTTCGCTGCCCGTTTTGAAGAAGTTCAAGGCCAGATAGATAACATTACAGGTGATTTGCTGAAGCACGAGCATGTGCTGCTCAAAGACATCGAAAGCCTTGATGTGCTTTATGACAAGACCCTGCAATTTTATGACGAACTGGGCCTATATATCACTGCTGGCGAGGCAAAAATCGCTGATCTGGACGCCACAACCATTCCTGCGAAAGAAGCAGAAGTGCTTGCCGCCGCCGAAGATCAAGCTGTGATGACCGCGCAAGAATTGCGCGATCTGCGCTCTGCCCGCGATGATCTGGAACGCCGTGTGCATGACCTGAAACTCACCCGTCAGGTCACAATGCAATCCTTGCCGTCGATCCGTCTGGTTCAGGAAAACGACAAGTCACTGGTGACCAAAATCAATTCGACTCTGGTGAACACTGTGCCGCTTTGGGAAACCCAATTGGCCCAAGCTGTTACAATCCAGCGCTCTGCCGAAGCCGCCGAGGCAGTCCGTAGCGCAAATGATCTGACCAACGAATTGCTGAAAGCCAACGCCGAAAATCTGCGCATGGCCAACAAAACGATCCGCACCGAAATGGAGCGTGGCGTCTTTGACATCAACGCGGTGAAAGAAGCAAACGCAAACCTCATCGCGACGATCAATGAAAGCCTTGAGATCGCGGACGAAGGCAAGCGCAAGCGTGCAGAAGCCGAAATCGAATTGCAGAAGATGGAAACAGAACTGAAAGAAACGCTCGCCTCTGCCAAGGCACGCAAGACCGGCACCGGTGACACCATCGGCACGGCGGCAGGCGCCGAATAAACGATGGGCTTAGGGGGCACCAAACAGCGCGTTATCATGGCTTTCCTTGCGGTAAGCCTGATGGCGTGCGACATGCGCGTGCCCCCTGCCACGACGACGACACCGCCACCTGTGACGCAGCCTACCCTGACGGTCGATACTGTGCCGGAACCTAGTCAGGTCAGCAAAGACCTCGCGACCTATTACCTGCGTTTGCAGAACGATCTTTTGTCCCAAGGGCTGCTGCGCGGCGATGGCGGCGGACCGGACACACCCTATTCGGACGCACAACTGGCGCGAAACTTTGTACGCATTGCCCTGTTCAATGAATACCGCGACGACAGCGACTTCCAGCGCCCGCAGGCCACAATCTCAAATCTGCGCCGCTGGACCGGGCCTATCCGCATGTCGGTCGAATTTGGCGACACGGTTCCTCTGGCGCAGCGTGATGTCGATGAAGCCAGCATCAGCACCTATGCCGCGCGGCTTTCAAGGGTGACCGGTGTGCCAATTCGGTTGACCGACGATAACCCTAACTTCCACGTGCTGTTCTTGGGCGAGGACGACCGTCGCACCTATGGCGAAGAGTTACGCACGTTGATCCCCAATATCTCCGAGGCAACTTTGCGTGCCTTTGTGAACCTGCCGCGCGACCAGTTGTGTGTCGTGATCGGCACATTCGCACCCGGTGGTTCTGGCTACATCAAGGCAGTTGCGATGATCCGTGCCGAACACCCCAGTCTAATGCGCAGCGCCTGCATTCACGAAGAGTTGGCCCAAGGCATGGGTCTGGCCAACGACAGCCCCGGTGCGCGGCCGTCGATCTTTAATGACGACGAGGAATTTGCACTGCTTACAACACATGATGAGCTTTTGCTCAAAATGCTTTACGATCCACGCTTGCAAACGGGAATGGCGCCTGCCACCGCGGCCCCCATCGCCCGACAGATCGCCCGCGAATACCTCGCGGCCGGAGCAAGTTGACCAATGCGGATGCATCGCCATCTGACACGCTTTAAACACGGAGGCCACTTATGGGCATTTTTGATTTTCTAACCGGTGAGTTCATCGACGTCATCCATTGGACCGACAACACCCGCGACACGATGGTCTGGCGGTTTCAGCGTGAAGGGCATGAAATCAAATACGGCGCCAAGTTGACCGTCCGTGAAGGTCAAGCTGCCGTTTTCGTTCATGAAGGCCAGTTGGCTGATGTTTTCACGCCCGGTCTTTACATGTTGGAAACCAACAACATGCCAATCATGACGACCTTACAGCATTGGGATCACGGCTTCAGAAGCCCGTTCAAGTCCGAGATTTACTATGTCAACACGACCCGCTTTTCGAACCTCAAGTGGGGCACGAAAAACCCGATTATGGTGCGCGATCCGGAATTCGGCCCGACCCGCCTGCGCGCTTTTGGCACTTACACAGTCAAAGTCGCAGATCCAGCCGTGTTTCTGCGTGAAATCGTTGGCACGGATGGCGAGTTTACGATGGACGAGATCAGCTACCAGATCCGCAACATCATTGTACAGGAATTCAGCCGCGTCATCGCGCAGTCGGGCATTCCGGTGCTGGACATGGCCGCGAATACCGCTGACTTGGGCAAACTTATCGCGAGCGCAATTTCCGCAACCATGACGCAATACGGCTTAACTATCCCCGAACTTTATATCGAAAATATCAGCCTGCCACCCGCGGTCGAAGAAGCATTGGACAAACGAACTTCGATGGGTTTGGCTGGTGATCTGGGCAAATTCACGCAATATTCTGCAGCCGAGGCGATGACCTCAGCCGCTGCTAATCCCGCTGGCGGCGGGATGGCCGCCGGCTTGGGTGCTGGCATGGGCATGGCGATGGCAGGACAAATGGCGCAAGGTGGCCCATGGGGCGCTTCCCCTGCGGCCGCAGCCCCACCGCCACCGCCGCCGGTCGAACATGTTTGGCATATTGCCGATGCGGGCGAAGTGACCGGACCGTTTTCAAAAGCATCGATGGGCCGGATGGTGACAGACGGTAAGCTGAACCGGGACAGCATGGTTTGGACCCAAGGCCAAGACGGCTGGAAGAAAGCCGAGGATGTCATGGAACTCGCGCAACTGTTCACGGTCCTGCCGCCACCTCCACCTGCCGCATAAGTGTCCCAAGGAGACATTCAGATGACTGAACGCACTGGATATTCACTGACGCAGATCATTCTACACTGGCTGACTGCAATTGGCGTCATCACGGCCTTTTTGACTCATGATGCGATGAAAGAAGCCTTCAAAGCCTTGAGGGACACTGGCGGCGCGCCCTATCCCACCCCCCACACGATCGCTGGTTTTACAGTCTTTTTGTTGGTGGCTATCCGGTTATTCCTCAGGGCGCGGCGCGGCGCTCCAGAGCCATCTGCCTCTGGGCTGCAGCTCCAGGCCGCCATATGGGGGCATCGATTGCTCTATGCGCTGTTGCTGGCTGTTCCGCTGTTGGGGTTTTTCACCTGGATCGTTGGCATCACAGGCCTGTCCGATGTGCATGGTTTCTTGGGGCAATCCCTGATGGTGGTGGCACTTGGTCATGCGTTGGTGGCTATCTGGCATCAGTTTGGCAAAAAGGACGGCACGCTGACGCGAATGCTGCGCCCTGAAGGCAAAGGCTGACCGAACAGATGACGAAGCGCTTTTTGCAAAAGATTCACTAATATGGCCGATGGTTCAATTCCCGAAGTGGAACACCGCTTTCCTTGTGACAACTGCGGTTCTGATCTGCGGTTTGACCCTGCGCAGAACCAGCTGACTTGTGATCACTGCGGCAACTCAATGCCGATCGAAAGCAGCGGTCCATGGAAGAGCAGCATTCGCGAACTAGACTTTACCCAAGCCGTAAACGAACGCCTTGCAGACGAAGATTTAGAGGAAACTCGCGTCACAACCTGTCCGAATTGCGGCGCGCAAACTGAATTTGATCCTGATATCCACGCCGCAGAATGCCCATTCTGCGCAACACCCGTTGTGACGGACACAGGTGCACATCGCCATATCAAGCCACGGGGATTGTTGCCTTTTGCCTTGGAAGAACGTGCTGCCCGACAAGAAGTCGTCACTTGGCTAGGTAGCTTGTGGTTCGCGCCAAACGGGTTGACAGATTACGCCCGCAAAGGGCGTAAGATGAATGGCATCTATGTGCCCTATTGGACTTTTGATGCCGATACGAAAAGCCAATACTCCGGCCAACGTGGTACACATTACTATGAGACAAAAACCGTGGTGCGCGACGGAAAGCGCCAGCAGGTTCGTGTCCGGAAAACCCGCTGGCGTGCTGTCTCTGGCCGCGTCGCGCGGTTCTTTGACGATGTGCTGATTTTGGCGTCGAAATCGCTCCCGAAGAAATACACCGACGGGCTAGAGCCGTGGGATCTGTCGGCGCTTGAACCATACAAACCTGAATATCTCGCTGGTTTCCGCGCCGAAGGGTATCAGGTTGAACTGACCGATGGCTTCACCGAGGCCCGCGCCTATATGGACCGCATGATCCGCCGCGATGTGAAATATGACATCGGCGGTGACGATCAACGAATTGGTCAGGTAAACACCCAAGTCAGTGACGTGACATTCAAACATGTCCTGTTGCCCGTTTGGCTGGCTGCTTACAAGTATCGCGGGAACACTTATCGGTTTGTCGTCAACGGGCGCACAGGTCGCGTGCAAGGCGAGCGTCCCTATTCCACGTGGAAAATCGCATTTGCGGTCTTGGCTGGGGCGATACTTGCAGTTATCGCTGGATTTGTTATCGCTAACAGCCAGTAAGTTGAGAGAGGTCCACCGATGATCCTATGTGCGGGCGAAGCCCTGATTGATATGTTGCCGCGTGAAACTGCGGCCGGCGAAAACGCATTTGCGCCCCACGCGGGCGGCGCGGTGTTTAACACAAGCATCGCTTTGGGCCGCCTTGGCGTCCCCGTGCAGTTCTTCTCTGGCATTTCGTCTGATCTTTTTGGCGATGTTCTGCGCACGCAACTTGCGGCGTCTTCTGTGGATAGCGGCCCTTCCGCAATCTCGAATCGGCCCACGACACTTGCTTTTGTGACATTGACAGATGGGCATGCGTCATATGCCTTCTACGATGAAAATACTGCAGGTCGGATGTTGTCGCAGGATGATTTGCCTGATGTGACACCGCAAACTTTGTTTGTTGGAGGCATATCGCTGGCGGTGGAACCTTGCGCAGAAGCTTATGAAGCTTTGGTCGCACGCCACGCAAAAGACGCTGTCGTCATGATGGATCCAAACGTGCGACCCAGCTTTATCGCAGACGAAGCCGCCTTTCGCGCCCGCATGACGCGGATGTTGGGACAGTGCGATATCGTGAAACTGTCCGATGAAGATCTTGCTTGGTTCATGCCCGATGACAGCACAGATGACGCAGCCAAGCGCCTTGTTGCGGGCGGCGTAAAGCTGTTGTGCATTACCCAAGGTTCACATGGGATTACTGCTTATACACCAAACCATGAGGTCTTTGTGCCTGCTGAAAAGGCGACTGTGGTTGACACAGTGGGGGCTGGTGACACTTTCAACGCAGGGGTTCTGGCCAGTTTGCACCACGCAGATGCATTGCACAAAGATAAGATCGCAAATCTGGACGTGCAGACAGTCCGTGCCGCACTTGCGTTTGGCGCAAAAGTTGCCGCGATCACCGTCAGCCGTGCGGGCGCAAACCCACCTTGGGCCTCTGAACTTTGAGAGCGCTGATTCAGCGTGTCACCGACGCCTCTGTCAGTGTCGATGGTGCTGTTATTGGACAGATCGGACAGGGCTTACTGATCCTGATCTGCGCGATGGAAGGCGATGAAGCCGCCAAAGGCACTGCGCTGGCCGCCAAGATCAGCAAGTTGCGGATTTTCAAGGATGAGGATGGTAAGATGAACCGCTCCTTGGTTGATATTGAAGGTGCGGCTTTGATCGTCAGCCAGTTCACTTTGGCCGCTGACACTTCGCGCGGCAACCGTCCGGGGTTTTCGTCTGCAGCAAAACCTGACGTCGGCCTTGCGCTTTATGAAAGCTTTGTCAGGGACATGGGCGAACTTGGGATCACGACAGCAACAGGTGCGTTCGGGGCCGATATGGCGGTAAGCCTGACCAATGATGGCCCCGTCACAATCTGGCTGGACGTCTAAGCGCCGCGCAAGCGACGCAAAGCTGTTCCTACAGCACTCACAGCAAAGATGAACGCGGCCACGCAAATAATCGCAGGGCCAACAGTGGTGTCAAAAATCACAGCAAGCCGCAAACCCGCAATTGCAGATAACGCACCAATCGCCATCGACAACAATGCCATGCGTTCTGGTGTAGACGCATAGTTGCGAGCAGCCGCGGCTGGAATAATCAGCAAGGCAGTAATCAACAACGCACCCACGACCTTTATCGCAACGGCAACAACAGCCGCCAAAAGCAATGTAAGCACAAGCTGCTCTCGCCGTGGGTTAATGCCTGCCGCATAAGCCAGATCAGGACTCAACGTTGCAGTCAGCATCGCCGACCAATGCCACCATAACACGCCAACCACCAAAGCACCGCCGCCCCAGATAACCGCCAAATCCATCCGCGTTACGCTAAGGACATCGCCAAACAGATAGGCGTCTAGATCAATGCGTTGACCCGGGATCAAGGTCACCGCGACCAAGCCCAGCGCCAATGCACCGTGTGCAAGGACACCCAACATTGTATCAACCGCAGCGCCCTGCCCGCTAAGTCCATGGATCAACACTGCCATCAGCAAGGCAACAATCCCGACACCAAGCGTGATTGACGTTCCAAACAACAGCGCCAATGCGACGCCCAAAACGGCTGCATGCGCCGTCGCATCGCCAAAATAGGCCATGCGCCGCCAGACGACAAAACATCCCAACAGGCCCGCCGCTATTGCGGTACCGACACCCGCGAGTGCAGCACGAACTAGGAAATCATCCAACATCTATTCAGCCGCCTTGTGGTGATGATGCCCATCATGATTGTGATCGTGCCCATGGTCATGGTCGTGCCGATAAAGCGCCAACGCGCCGCCGGTCCCTGATCCGAAAAGTTCGCGGTAAGCGGGCGCTGCCGAAACGACCTCTGGCGTGCCTTCGCAGCAGATATGACCGTTCAGACAGATGACGCGGTCTGACGCGCTCATCACAACGTGCAATTCATGGCTGACCATCAACACCGCGCATCCGATATCGCGGCGCACCGCATCAATCTGGCGGTAAAACGCGGCTGATCCCGGTTGATCAAGACCTTGTGTTGCTTCGTCCAGCATCAACACATCAGGTTTGGACAGGATTGCACGTGCCAATAAAACGCGCTGGAACTGGCCACCTGAAAGCTGCGACATCTGTCGTGCGCCAACGCCGACGACACCTGCCGTTTGCAACGCCTCTGCCGCGGCTTTGACATCAACAGCATGGGGCAAGTTCAAGAAACGGTTCACGGTCATCGGCAAGGTCGGATCGATATGAAGCTTCTGAGGCACGTACCCGATACGTAGGCCTTCTTGGCGCGTCACTTTGCCATTTTGAGGCTTGAGCGCACCGATAATTATGCGCAACAGCGTCGATTTACCGGACCCGTTGGGTCCGACAATCGTAACAATCTCGCCCGCATTCAGTGAAAGACTTACACCTTGCAAAACACGCTGGCCACCGTGGCCAAAATCGATTTTCTCAAGATTTATCAAACTCATGTCGCGGCCTGCGGTTGGCAGGAAGGGCACAGGCCCTCGGCTTCGATAACGGTCTGCTCAAGCTGAAACCCACTTTGCGCGGCGGATTGGGCAAGGGCCGCTGTGGCCTCTGCCTCTGCTACGGTTCCGCAAGCGCGGCAGATCATAAAGGCTGGATCATGTGCCGCACCTGGCTGGGCGCACGCAATGAATGCGTTCAAGCGTTCGATCCTGTGAACAAACCCCTGTTCCACCAAAAAGCCAAGCGCACGGTAAGCGACGGGTGGTTTTGACCCTAGACCTTCGGCATCCAGACGCGCCAACACGTCATAGGCCCCCATCGCGGAATGGCTTTCGAGAAGAATTTCGAGCACGCGCCGCCTGACGGGCGTCAACTGGACATTACGCGCAACACATGCCGCATCAGCCGCGCTCAAAGCGGAGCGCACACAGGTGCTATGGTCATGGTTAGCGAAACCAAGGGGGTCATTCGGCATTTGAGGGCCTTGTTATGTTATAACATACACACTATACCAAACGCGATTTCAAAGAACAAGGATGATCCGATGATTCGTTGGTTAAGCGTTTTTTGCCTCTTGCCCCTGCCCGCCTTGGCTGACGTACCACGGGTCGTCACAGACATTGCCCCTATTCACAGCCTCACAGCCCTCGTGATGGGCGACCTGGGTCAACCTGATTTATTGCTGCCACCTGGTGCGGACCCGCATGATTTTGCGCTGCGACCTAGCGATGCAGGACGGCTTGCTGATGCAGAATTGGTTATTTGGGTAGGCGTTGGTTTGACACCGTGGCTAGAAGAACCGCTCGAGACACTCGCCCCTTATGCAACACGGATCAGCTTGCTGGATACATCCGGTTGGGACCCGTTGGAAGCCCGCGAAAAAGTCGAAGATGACGACCACAATCATGACCACGATCATGACCACGGTGATATTGATCCGCACGCATGGCTTGATCCGACAGTAGCCAAGGCTTGGGTCGGGGCCATTGCAGACGCGTTGAGTCATGCCGACCCTGAAAACACTGCGACATATCGTGCTAACGCGACGACAGCGATCGCAGAGCTTGGTGCACTTCAAGACGAAGTGGCTGCATCTTTGACTGGTTTAGAAGATCGTGCCTATGTGCTGCCACATGACGGGTATCAGTATTTTGAAAACCGCTTCGGGTTGACGGCCCAAGCGGCGATTTCAGGGATCGACGCACGTACACCTGGTCCTGCACAAATCGCGACATTGCGCGCGCAAATGGCTGAAAATAAAGTTGTGTGTGTGTTTAGCGATGCCGAAATCGGTGACCGTTGGGCGCAGGTACTGACCGAAGGCACAGAAGCGGATACGGTCACTATTGATGGCGTAGGTGCTGGCCTAGAGGCCGGACCGCACCTTTATGCTGATACCATCATCCGCCTTGGGAATGCCTTTGTGACTTGTTTGGATGGCGATAAGTAAGGTGGAATAAGCCCGCTTTGTCCTAGAAATCAGTCGGCGCACCGCCTTCCGCCTTGCGCCGATCAACAAACGCTTTCAACTCTTCCTTGATTGCCACATCCATCGGTGGCTCTTCGAAGTTAGCGATGATGTCTTTGAATATCCCATGCGCGCGCTCTGCGGTCCAAACACCACCAGCAACTTCCCAAGCTTCAAAGTTGCGCCAGTCAGACACGAACGGCTGATAGAAAGCCTCTTCATAGCGGTCCTGGGTATGCTGGATCCCGAAGAAGTGACCATTTGGCCCCACCTCTTTGATGGCATCGAACGCGATGTCATCAGGGGTTGTCGCGGTGATCTGCGGTTCCATGTAACGCTGGATCATCTGGATCACTTCGCAGTCCATGATGAACTTTTCAGGTGACGCGATGAGCCCGCCTTCAAGCCAGCCAGCCGCGTGATACACAACGTTCGTGCCAGACTGGACCGCAGACCAAAGCGAATTCGACGTTTCCCACATCGCTTGCCCATCCGGCACATTGGCGGCACAGACACCCGACGCACGCATAGGCAGGCCATAAAACCGCGCCATTTCTCCCGTCATTTGCGTGGCCCGCATATACTCGGGCGTGCCAAATGCAGGGGCGCCTGACTTCATGTCAACGTTGCTGGTAAACGTCCCGATCACGCAAGGCGCACCGGGGCGGACATATTGGAACAAAGCAATCGCACTTAACGCTTCGGCAATCGACAGCGTCACAGCACCCGACATCGTTACAGGCGCCATAGCGCCAGCGAGCGTAAATGGCGTCACGATCACTGCCTGCCCACGCCGAACGCAGCGCAAACAACCATCAATCATCGGCACATCATGTTTGAGTGGCGAGGTAGAGTTGATGTTGGTATACATATGCGGCTTGGACGCGAATTCTTCTTCGGTCATGGCACCGGCAATCTTGACCATTTCCATCACGTCTTCGACCCGCTCTTTGCCCAGCGAATACGCATGGGCGACCTTATCTGTCAGGGTCATTTTGTCGTAGACCACATCCAGATGCCGAACCGAGGCGTGTACATCCACAGGTTCGACAGGATAACCACCCGCAAAGTGGATACAGTTGAAATACTGGGTTAGCCGCAGCAAATTGGCACATTGAGCCCGCGTTCCCGAAACTTTCTTGCCGATTTCCATATCGTAGTAATTGGGCGGAGAAGATACATTCCCGAACAGAATATGTTTGCCACCGATCGTGATCTTGCGGTCAGGATTGCGCGGCGTGATATCAAACTGCGCGGGTGCATGGGCAAGCATCTCCATCACCCATTCGCGTCCCATGCGCACGTTGGTACCGTTCACCTTGCAGCCTGCCTGCTTGAACAGTTCCAAGGCTTCTTCGTTCAAAAATTCGATCCCGATCTCTTCAAGGATCCGCATTGCACCAGCATGGATCGCTTGCACGCCTTCAGGGCCTAATGGCTCTGTCGGGCGGTCAATGTTAATGGGCAAACGCCAAGGCATTTGCTCGATCGCAGCGGTGCCGCGTCTGGTCGCAGCCCCTGCCCGTCCGCCGCCGCGCCGCCGTGTTTTGCCTGTGTCAGCCATTTGCAAACCTCATCCTGTCTGCTTTCAGCATTGCAAACTGAGAAGGCCCGCGGTGCCGAAAAACCGACAGATGGTGTCGGATTCAGAGTGCAATTGGCTTTTGTGAATTAAGCCAGTCGGGGATATCCCCAATATTGGGCAGGATCACATCGGCAAATGGGGCAAGTTCGCTTGCAGGCGCGGGTCCGGTCAACACGCCGACCGTGCCCATCCCCGCAGCACGTCCAGCATGCAGATCATGCGTACTGTCGCCGACCATGATGCAGTCCTCAGGCGCCAGATTGGTTTGAGCACAAAACGCCAATAACTGACCTGGTGCAGGCTTACCGCCATGCCCGCTGTCATAACCCGCAACAAAATCAAATAAGCTTATGATGCCCGCCTTCTCAAGATGCGCTCGTGCGGGGGCCTCTGCATCGTTGGTTGCAAGACCTAGCTTGAATCCAGATGTACTTAGTGCGGAAAAGTAGGGTTCTAATGGCAAAGCCTCTTGCTGCGGGACCATGGCCGCAGCGGTGTTCATGCGACCTAACAGCGCTTGGCGCTCCAGAGCGGGCAGGACAGAGACGATGCGATCAGCAACCTCGCCCGCAGTTGCGGCGATAACGATGCTACCTGCTCGAAACCGGTTGGCGTCGCTATCATAGCCCAAGGCATCCGCCAAAACGTCGAACATGTGCGGCACGTCTTTGGTTTCAGCCTCAAGCATGCCGCGCGCCCATGCACCCCATGTCGCGTTGAAATCAAACAGAGTGCCGTCTTTGTCGAAGATGATGCCTTTGATCATGGAGGTTCCTTGTTCTTCTTACGTTGACACCGGACCCTGCCCGCAAGACGGTGTCAATCACCATGTTGAAGCTCCGCTCATATCGCAACCGCCCGATGCACCTTGGGCCATATCCGCTTGAAAAACTGCGCCGTCAGGAGACGGTTAATTTATCCGATCTTCCGCCGCACTGTGGCCTGTCATTTCGCAGGCCAGCAGACCCGCGCAGTATCGTCAATGCAATGCAAGACTACCAAGCCATGCTGGACGCCACCCGCGACGGGATGGTCAAACGCGAAATCGCTGAGATACCGGATGATTTAACTGAACGCGCCAACCATATGAAAGCGTTCGGCTATTACTGCGATGCCAGCATGATGGGCAGTTGCGAAATCCCGACGCAAGCTTGGTTGGATACGCCGATTGCCAATCCCGATGTTGACCGCTTGGCTGACAAACTACGCACCATGCAACCAACGTCACTGGCCGCAGGGATTGACGTGATCATGGCGGGTCTACGCGAAAGCATGGCCCTGCCCCCACAAGACTGCCGCCACCATACGCACGCGCTGGTGTTGCTATACGACTTCCCCCGCGATCCTAGACAGGGCGAGGCAGGCACAGACTGGATCAAGGACGCCTTGCCACATCGGGCATGTCTGCGAGGTATGGAAACCGCCGTGACCCTTGCGAGCTATATCCGCACTTTGGGCCATGAGGCACGCGCACATTCAATGGCTGCGTCGGATTTGCATTTGGGCATGCTCGCCGCGCAATCCGGCTTGGTTGCGTCGGAAAACGGCGTTCTGACAAACCCGTTCACGGGCGATCGTTATGGATTGGCAGCCGTGACGACGACCTTACCGATAGCACCTGATCAACCAATCAAACCTTTCCAGAAACCACCCCGCAGCTATCAAACCGGTCTTGGCGACCATGCCAAATCAGCCCGCACGCGCGCCCCCTATGCCAATCGCGATTTTTCCAAGGGCCCGCACCCCTTCGAAACCCTCAAGCGCGTCGCAGAGCCCACAACATATATCGATCGCCCGAATGTGGCGCGTGTTCCCAAACGGGCCAACATGTTCGCCCGCGCCTTGTTCGGCGACATGGGAAAGCCCGTTCAAGACGCCACCAAGAATGGCAACTATGTGCGCAAATCCGCCTCTGCCTATGCGTTCCGACCTTCACTGGGCGCTTTTGTTTTGTTGCAGGATGGAGACGCAGCGCCAACACAAACCTCAGACAGTCCAAAAGACAATGCGGCAAATATCAAAGCAGCCCTCTATTTTTTGGGCGTTGATGCGGTTGGGTTGTCAGCTTGCCCCGACTGGACCTACTACAGCCATGACGCAACAGGTGAACCGATCACGCCTTACCACGACAACGCAATTTCGATGATCATAGACCAAGGTCATGAAACGATGGAGGGCGCATCCGGCGACGATTGGATCGCCTGCGCCCAATCTATGCGTGCCTATCTGCGGTTTTCCCTGTTGGGCGGTGTTCTAGCGCAGCACTTGCGCAACCTTGGCTATACCGCGCGCGTACATTCGGTGATGGACGACGAAGTTCTGCACCCCCCGCTGCTTCTTTTGTCCGGCTTGGGCGAGGTCAGCCGTATCGGCGAAGTCATTCTGAACCCTTTTCTTGGACCACGCCTGAAATCGGGTGTTGTCACGACGAACATGCCGATGACGCATGACAAACCCATCGACTTTGGTCTGCAGAAATTCTGCGAGGCCTGCAACAAATGCGCGCGCGAATGTCCCTCAGGCGCGATTACAGCGGGTCCGAAACTCATGTTCAATGGCTATGAGATTTGGAAATCCGACAGCCAGAAATGCACCACATACCGCGTTAGTCAAAAGAACGGTGCGATGTGCGGCAGATGTATGAAAACCTGCCCTTGGAACCTTGAAGGGCTTTTTGCCGAAGCACCTTTTCGCAAGCTTGCGATGACCGTGCCACAAGCCGCCAAAGCGCTAGCCGCTTTGGATGACAAACTGGGCAATGGTGCAATCAATCCGATCAAGAAATGGTGGTGGGATCTAGAGATGGAGGACGACGGTGCCTACCGCCCTTCCCGCCATCCGGTAAACATGCGCAGTTTGCAAAAAGACCTGAAACTGCGCTTCGTCGATCAAACCCTCGCTGTCTATCCCGCAACTCTTGCGCCGCCCCCCTATCCTTGGCCTGCGCCAATGGACCGCGAGGCCGGCATAGCTGCCTATGCGGCGATGATCCCTGCTGCAGAGCACCGCAAGCGGCGGATGGATGGAATTGCGCCCGAACATGTCTACAGACCAATCCAAGGCGACGCGCCCGTTATCCAGGTTGTGATTTCATCGGTTACAAAGATGACTGACACGGTAACCAAATATGAATTTTCTTTGCCAGACGGAGGCGATTTGCCCCCCGCGACAGCAGGCGCGCACATTGATGTCCTCATCGCACCTGAGTTCTTTCGGCAATATTCCCTTAGCGGTGACCCCACTGACACAAGCAAGTATCAGATTGCGGCCTTGCGAGAAGATAAAGGGCGCGGCGGATCAAAGCTGATGCACCGCATATTTTCGCAAGGGCGCCGCGTCTATATTTCGCGCCCCATCAACCATTTCCCACTGATTGAGGGCGCTTCGAAAACCTTACTCATGGGCGGCGGTATTGGTGTGACGCCGATGATCGCGATGGCGCACCGGCTTCATAAAATTGGCGCCGATTTTGCGCTTCACTACAGCATCCACAGTCGCGCCGAAGCCGGCTTTCTTGATGATCTCGCAGCGGTGCCGTGGGCCAAAAATGTGCGTCTGCACGTTACGAACGATGGCACGCGTGCGGATCTTGCGGCAATCACGGAATACACCCCAGGCGCGCACATCTACACCTGTGGGCCTGATGATTATATGTCTGCAGTGCTGGGTGCAGCGACCGCGAATGGTTTCCCCGAAGGTGACCGCCATCTTGAATATTTCGCTGCGCCTGAACAGCCGGAATATGAAAACTACCCCTTTGAGTTAGAGCTTTTGGACGGGCGTAAAATCTCTGTTACGGCTGACCAATCCGCGTCTGAGGCATTGCTCGCAGCGGGTGTCCATGTTGATGTGAAATGCGCCGATGGCCTATGTGGGGTGTGCAAATGCGGTATTATTTCAGGCAACGTGGATCACCGCGACTATGTCCTGTCAAAGGGCCAGCAAAAGGCGGCAATGATCCTGTGCCAAAGCCGTGCAGCACAAGAAGGTGATACGCTCAAGATCGCACTTTAAGTCCAGTTCACTTGCTCGGCCCCGGGCAAGGCATAGCGCGCGCGCAGTGGTTGGTCATACTTAAGGTTAATCGTGTCACAAAACGCGATCACCCAGGCATCATCCATCGTAATGAAATCCAACACAGCACCCTGAAATGCAGGATCGGCCACGCGCGTGCGCAAATCATCCACTGATCCACCGGTAGCTCCCAAAAAGGTCGGGCAAAGGTCGTCGTTGCCGACCAGCCAAGCAAGTGCTTGAAGAGCGATGATCTGTGCTTGTTCCTGCTGCATGGTTCTTCCTTAATGCGGTGGAAACTGTTTCTTAACCATTAACGCGCAGAATGCATCCAAGGAATTGAGGTCTCGCCTCAGAAAGGATGTATCCGATGCCTGCGCGAATATTGATCTTGGATGAGATAGCGAACAATCGGATTGTCCTGAAGGTGAAAATGCAATCTGCGCAGTTTGATGTAGATGCCTGCGCGAACCGGGCCGATGCCGAACGTGCGATGGCGCGGAACCGACCTGATCTAATCCTGATGAATGTCGCCGATCCTAGCCAAGATCATCATGCTTTTTGCACAGCCCTGCGAAATGCGCCCGATACTGCTTCAATCGCACTGATCGCGATGGGGATTTCGGACACCGCTTTGGCCCGCTTTGCCGCGTTGGATGCGGGGGCGGACGATGTTTTGCCGCGCCCGATTGATGATACGCTCTTGCTGGCGCGTATCCGCAGTTTGCTGCGCGTTCGCAGTGTGGGGCAAGAACTGTTCTTGCGTGAAAGCACCAGTCGTGCGCTTGGCTTCGAAGATGCCCGCCAAAATTTTGAAATGCCCGCCAAAATCGCTTTCGTGTCGGCGTCGCCAGATTTCCATGCCCCAATAATCGATGCGCTATCACAAGATCTGCGCAGCCCGGTCACGCCGATAGGGATGGACGTCGCCTTGGGCATTGAGACACCCAAGACAGCGCCGGATTTGCTGATTATTGATGCCTCTGCGATCGCAGACGACGAAAGAAAATTGTTCAGCTTTGTTTCTGATTTACGGTCCCGAATAGGGACGCGTTTGGCAGCGCAGTTGATCATTGCACCCCCAAACCAGCCAGAGGTGACCGCGCTTTTCCTCGATCTGGGCGCTGATGACGCGGTGTCACACGGTGTGTCACCGGCCGAACTGACCTTGCGTGCCAAAGCCCTGATCCGCCGCAAGCAACAGCACGACCAACTGCGCGCAACTGTGCGTAGCGGGTTAGATGCTGCGATCACCGATCCGCTTACAGGTCTTTACAACCGCCGCTATCTTGCGCCGCATTTGGCCCGAATGGCCGATCAAGCGGCTGTCTCTGGGCGCGAATTTGCCGTGATGATGCTTGATATCGACCACTTTAAAACGATCAATGACGCCTACGGGCACGCCGCAGGTGATATGGTGCTAATCGGGATTGCCGACCGCCTGCGCGAAAACTTGCGCGCGATTGATTTAGTCGCACGTGTCGGAGGCGAAGAGTTTCTGGTCGCGATGCCGCGCACCTCTGTCGGGCAGGCCAAACTGGCCGCCGACCGTTTGCGGCGGATGGTAAATAACCTGCCCTTTGCGTTGGGAACGACCCAACAACCAATCAACGTCACAATTTCTGTGGGTGTCGCGGTCAGCAATGATGACGTGATTGCAGGACCTGCTGTCGCTCAACTTTGTGATAACGCCGACCAAGCGCTGTATGTCGCCAAATCTGCCGGACGCAATCAGGTCGTAATGAGCAAATCAGCCGCGTGCGGGATTTGGCGGTCGCGAACGCACTTTGGAAAGTTCCTGGAGCAATTGATCCGCAAATTCTGCGCGGCGTTCGGGTGTCATCTGACCAATTGTTACAAGTAATGCGTCTTGTGCCTTGCTTGTAACAGCAGCCATTTGTGCGTTTTGCTCCGTCAAATATGCTCGTAGGCTTTCCGGCTCAAAGGGATCAGCCTTAAGTGCGCGTACCATCCCACTGACACGTCCGCGCAAATCAAAATCGCGCATTACGCTATCTCGACGCAGACTGCGCCCGACTTCACGGCGTTCTTGCGGGGCAAGTGCGCGGGAAATGGGACCAAGACCCAGATCAAAGCTGCGGGGTGGCCCCTCGCCCAAACGGCCAGATGCAAACGAGCCTACAACGACCCCCGCCACGGCCAAATTCAGTGCCAATGAGCAGACCAAAACAATCTGCCATATGCGCCTTGGTCGCGCTCTTGTCTTTTGTTGATCATCCATCCACCGATACCCCCGTATCAAACGCCAAGCCTGTTGAGAAAAGATCAACGCTGACTTCATCGCCCACCAAAGACGCTGTTAAGTCTTGTACTGAACTGGGCGGGGCCACCCCGATCCAGACGCCAGCAACGGTAGCCGCAGCCAATCCACTAACCGCTGGCCAACCACCCAATGCATCCAGTATCCGCGCCCAAAGCCCACTTGTCGCGACAGTCTGCTCAGGCTGCATAGCGCCCTGCACATCATCTGCATCTGACAATATACGTGCCATCAGTGCATCGCTTGGTTTCACGTCTGCCTCACGCGCCTGCGCGAACAGATCGTCCAGCATATCATCATTCGGGTTGGTCATCGTCATACCCCAGTTCTGCCTTCCGCCCCGCCATTAGATCGGCAAGGGCCCGTTTCCCGCGTGCTGTCAGACTTTCCACGGACCGCACGCTGATGTCCATGATTTGCGCAATATCGGGGTTGGATAACCCCTCAAGGTGTCGCAGCGACACCGCCTGCGCCTGTCGTTCCGGTAGTTGCGCCAAGGCGTCCGACAAAGCCATCATCCGTGCGCGGGTTTGCATCTGCGCACGGACACTTGGACTATCGTCCAAAGGCTCGGCCACCTGGTCAAGTGACACCGCGCCGCGCCGCTTGCGCAGCCTGTCCGTGCAAAGATTTGCCGTAACACGGTAAAGCCATGTGCTGACTTGTGCCTCGTTTTGCCGCCAGTCCGCAGCCACTTTCCACAACCGCATCATGGCATCTTGGGCCACGTCTTCGGCCTCGGTCGCGTTGCCCATCATACGCGTGGCTTGCGCAAGAACCCGTGGCAACAACCGCGCCGTCAAAAACCGTGCTGCCTGCCCATCGCCGTTGGCGAAAGCAATCAACAGCGCTTCGTCCGGTGCGCCTGCAAATGGGTCTTGCGATACGGTCATGTGTCTTTGTGCTAGCCCGATTGGTGATCACTGGCAATCGGCTGGGAGTTTTGCACCCCCAGCCGCCTGACGATTTAGCCACGATCCCGTTTTCCGTGGTCACGTCGGCCACCATGGCGTTCTTTGGCAGCCTCGAACTCTTCTTGCGAGATGGCACCATCACTATCGGCATCGACCCGTTCAAACATCTGCTCGGCACGGTCACCACCGCCACGACGTGGCATTTCATCAATCTGCAGGAGCCCATCACCATTGTCGTCATGACGTTCAATCATGCGCGCGGCGCGATCGCTTGCACGATTGCCTGCGGCTGCGATCAATTCTTCTGCGGACAACGCTCCGTCGGCATTTGCATCAACACTCGCAAAGCGTGCTTGCCCTTGGGCTTGCAGTTCCTCAAGCGAAAGTGATCCGTCACTGTTCAGGTCAAGCGTTGCGAAATCCGGGCGCTCGCGGTGTTCTTCGGCTTGCGCAGCACCTGCTGCCAAAACGACGCTTGAAAGAAGGGCTGCCATCAAAATCTTGCTTTTCATTGTCTTTCCTTTGTTTCCAATTCATCGCAGCTTTTGCGCTGCTGACCCTTCTCAAACGCAGGGCGCACAGCTTTCCGTCGCTGAATTTCAAAAAAACTACGTCATGCGCACCTGCCAAATCAGCGCGCCCCCCTTTTCAACACGCGCCCGTTGGTCCATGTGGAGACCAGATGACGGAGAAGCCAGATGTCAGACGCACATTTCCCAACCGACGACCGCCCCACCAAACCAGCTGTGATCCGTGGCTTGCGACAACGGTGTCCTAGCTGCGGCGAGGGTCATCTTTTTACGCGCTATCTGAAGGTCGCGGATACATGTCCGTCGTGCAATGAAGAGCTGTTTCACCATCGCGCCGATGACGGCCCTGCGTATCTGACAATTTTGCTGGTCGGTCATGTCTTGGGCTTTGTGATCCATTTCATGTGGGTTTACTTTCGACCAGAGGCTTGGGTCATGGCATCAACACTAACCGTTGCGGCTGTCGCGCTATCGCTCTTTCTTTTGCCTCGCATGAAGGGCATGGTTGTCGGAATTCAATGGGCGCGCCGCATGCACGGGTTCGGCCACAACAGCTAGCGTCAGCAAGGGGCGAGCATGGACAAAACCGCCATTCGCGATGCCTCGACCATTATCGTTTTGCGCGATCCACAGACAGCCCCTGCCGTTTTGATGGGCCAGCGCGGCGCCCGTGCTGCCTTTATGCCGGGCAAGTTTGTTTTTCCGGGTGGCGCCGTTGATCCCAACGACGCCAAAGTTCCTGCAACACCGATCAGCGCAAGGGACGACACGCGGTTGACCCTTGAAAGCAGCTTGCCACCGACAGCGCTGGCCGCCGCTGCGATCCGTGAATTATGGGAAGAAACCGGGCAAATCCTGGGTCATTCGCAACCTTGGAACGACCCACCTCAAGGGTGGCGCGGCTTTGCAAACGCGGGCTTTGTGCCCAATGCAGCAGCGCTGCAGTTCTTCTTTCGCGCCGTCACCCCCAAAGGCAACCCTCGCCGATTTGATGCGCGTTTCTTTCTGGCGAATGCAGCAGACCTGCAAACCGATCCTAGTGATTTTTCGATGGCTGAGGATGAGTTGTCGCATCTGCAGTGGGTGCCATTGGCAGAGGCGCGGCAATTTGATTTACCCTTCATCACGCAAGTTGTTCTGGCCGAACTGGGCTCCCACATCAAGCGCGGCGGCCCGCCTGAAAGTGTACCGTTTTTTCGCAATGATGACGAAGCGCATTTGGTCAGTCGCCTTGCAGGCAACCCTTTGCTTTAAGTCAGCAACACCAGCATCACGATGCTAAATGTCAGCAACAAAAGGCCCTGCCATTCGCGCGCACCGATCTTTTCACCAAAGACAAAGGCGCCGATCATCAGCGAAAACAGCAACTCGATTTGACCCACCGCATTCACATAGGCTGCATTTTGCAGTGTGAATGCTGTGAACCAACAAATTGACCCGATCATGCTTGTAATGCCGACAAGTCCGGCGACCCGCCAAGACGCGATGACACGTCCAATCTCGCCACGTTCACGCCATGCCAGCCACAATGCCATCGCAATGGTTTGTAATGCGGTCACAATCGCCAACGTGATGATCGCGCGGTAAAAGACATCGCCGTCCCCCAACGACAGCGACGCCCCGCGATATCCATTGCCTGATATACCAAACAAGACGCCTGCCCCTAGGCCTAGCGCGGTAGCGCGGTTAAAAACCCGCTGGTGCCACCGCCCGACCCCGCCCGGAGGATCTGACAGCAGTAAAACCCCGACAAGCCCGATAAGCATCGCAATGATCGTAAGCAGCGTGAATGTGTCCCCAAGAATAAGGAACCCGAAAAACGCGCTAAGAAGGACTTCGGTCTTCTTGAATGTAATCCCGATTGCGAAATTTCGATGGCTAAACAACGCGACCACACACATCGTTGCAAGGATTTGCGACGCGCCTCCCGCCAAGGCATAGGGCCAGAACGCGGAAGGCAATTCTGGTAGGCCTTGCCCAGTGCCCATCGCATAGGTGATCGCAATTACGGCCACCAAGGGGGATGAATAGATGAACCGCGCGAAAGTCGCCCCAGCCGTCGACAGAGCCATGCCCCTCAGCCGTTTTTGCAGCATAAACCGCAAAGTCTGCGCAATCGCAGCGCCTATGGTGATCGGGATCCAGAGTTCCATCCGACCCCTATGCCCGCAATCGGCTACCGCCGCCAGAGTGGGTGCGCGACCGTGTCTTTGGCGGACAGAAAATAGCGGCGCAAAACTTCTCCGTACGAGGCGTAGAAATAACCGCCATTACGCCGAAGGTAATGCGCTTTGCGTGATCGATACAGCGCGGGCAATTCGTACCATGCCACGCGCGGATGCATATGATGAACGACATGCAGGTTGTTATTAAGAAACAGAAATCCGAATATTCCGCCTCGCTCAACGATTACGCTGCGCCCGCTGGCACGCGCGTTCGCTTGGTGTTCCAAAAACGTACGTAGTTTCAGGATGGACATGGCCAAATAGGCCGCAATGAAATACCCCCAGAACGGCATCGGCGAAGCAGCAATCAACGTGAAAACGGCGCAAACTGCAGGGACATGCAAAAGCCAGGTAAGGACAACGGCTCTATCACGATTGCGCCATTCGCACATGAGGAAACTGGCTGTTCCGATGACCGGACCAATGGTCAGTCGACCTGCAACCGTATTGTTAAACCGGAACAGTAATTTTACCGCCCACGGCAACCTTTCCCAAACATCGTCCGCCAAATAGTTGCTTTCCGGGTCGTCGTAAGGGTCAGCAATGACCTCATCGTTGTGATGCGCCAAGTGTGTCGCTTTGAACCGGGCATATGGGACCGTCACCATAAGCGGTGGCCAGATCAGTAGATCATTGCACCATTGCAAGCGAAACGGATGCCCGTGGATCACTTCGTGTTGCAACGATGCATGAAGCGCGATCATGATCCCGCAAAAGACAATGCCAACTGGTAGCGGCAAAAACCACAACGAGGTCACCCAACCGGTATAAGTTGCCAAAATCAATAAAAGTGTCGGCCACTCGAAGCCCAAGCGCGCCGCATTTTTTTTCTGTTCCATTCCTTAAGGTTAGGTGATCGCGTAGAAACGGACCATTTGGAGACTAGTTCACAAAACGCGCATAATGTGATAATAGTATTTTATGGTGATTAAAATTGACAAAAGAGAACGCGCGCAACTGTTCCGTGATCGCCTGCACACCGCAATGACGCTGGCAGAGGTGACGCAAAGCGCGCTATCGCGGCAGGCTGGCGTGGATCGATCGACGCTTTCACAGCTTCTCAAAGATCAAGGTGCACGCCTGCCAAATGCGCAGCTTGTTGCGGAATGTGCTGCTACATTGGGTGTCAGTTCGGACTGGCTTTTGGGTTTGTCGGACCGACCAGAGCAGGCTGCCGATTTGATTGCGACTGCCGTGTCCATGCCAGAAGCCCCCCGTGCCATGATCGATGATCATATCTTTGCATGGCATCAGGAAGCGAAGGGATACAAAATCCGGCATGTACCCGCGGGGCTGCCCGATATGCTTAAAACGATTGAGATGTTGCACTGGGAATACGCCCCTTCGATGGGTAAGACGATCGATCAGGCAATCGGGGCAAGCACCGACCGGCTTAACTGGATGCGAAATGCAGGGTCAGATTACGAGATTGCGATTTCGATGGCAGAGCTGGACACATTTGCGGCCGGAACAGGATATTACGCGGGGCTATCTGCCGACGTGCGCCGCGCCCAACTGGGTCGGTTTCGTGATCTGCATGCGCAGCTATATCCTGCGCTACGGCTGCATCTCTTTGATCCACGCTTGTTATATTCCGCGCCCGTCACCGTGTTTGGTCCGCTTTTGGCGGCCATCTACATCGGTCGGAACTATCTTGTTTTCCGTGACACCGAACGGGTGGCTGCTCTTACTACGCATTTTGATCACCTTGTCCGCAAAGCAAGCGTCGGCCAGCGTGAACTGAATGCATATTTTGATACCTTGATCAAAAGAACCGTCTAGCTGCGCACACCCACTGCTTTGCCAGCGCCTTCCGGAATTGGCAGTGCTGCATGGGCTTGCGCCACTTTTGCCAAAATCGCGGCCAGCGCAGGGGCAGGATCTGATGCGCGGCGGGTCGCAAGACTGACATGGATCATCATATGCTCTCCCGTCGCCAGTTCGCGGTCACCCTCGAACATGCGGTGGAACAGGTGCATTTTCTTTCCGGCACCTGCCAGAATTTGTGTCTCGATACGGATCACCGCACCTGCACGTGCTTCGTCGATATGGCGAATATGGGTTTCGGCGGTGAAGTAGCTGCCACCTGTCGCGATGTAATCTGCATCACATCCGATAAGTAACATCATGCGGTCGGTCGCATCGCCAAAGGCTTGCAGATAACGCGCTTCGTTCATGTGGCCATTATAGTCGGTCCAATCAAGCGGCACAGCACGGGCGACCGTAACAATTGGCTGACTAAGATCATCAGGCAGTTTGACAACACCCTCTACCCGTTTGTCTTGCGCATTCAGCAGCGCCCCTGCACCCCAGTTCTGCGCTTTCAGTCCGCGCAATATCGTAACCAAGTTATCGTCACGTGCACGTTCCAGTTCGCGGATCGTGTATTTGCCCGACTGCGCATCAGATTGCCCTGCGACCATGTCGATCAGTTCTTCCGTCAACTCTGGCACGTCCATTAGCTTGGTCCAGGGCCATTCCAGACAAGGACCGAACTGTTCGATAAAGTGGCGCATGCCCGCTTCACCACCAGCGATGCGGTAGGTTTCAAACAGCCCCATTTGTGCCCAGCGCAGACCAAAACCGTAGCGGATCGCATCGTCAATTTCTTCGGTGGTAGCAATGCCGTCCTTGATCAACCAAAGAGCTTCGCGCCAGACGGCCTCTAGGAAGCGGTCAGCTATATGTGCGTCAATCTCGGCGCGAACATGAAGCGGATGCATCCCGATGCTGGTCAGGATGTCTTTGGCTTTTTGCACGATCGCTGGTGCAGTTTGCGCGCTTGGCACCAGTTCAATCAACGGCAACAGATAGACCGGATTGAACGGATGCGTCACAACGATCTGTTCGGGACGGGTGGCGCAACCTTGAAGCTCTGACGGCTTGAACCCGCTCGTTGACGATCCGATCACCGCGTCATGTGGGCAGTGTTCTTGCAGCGTTTGATAAACCTTCCGCTTAAGGTCTAGCCGTTCTGGTACGCTTTCCTGTACCCACGATACCCCCGCAACCGCAGAGGAAATGGAGTCGTGAAAGCTTAGCTTTCCCTCGGGTGGCAATGCCACATCAGACAGCCCCGGCAAAGACCGGCGTGCGTTG
>Ga0075467_10000458_pt1 | contig 32411 bp, 37 predicted proteins | sample DEB08_DNA_9_FD_75067 | JGI IMG/M metagenome (GOLD analysis project Ga0075467, IMG submission 75067) | Aqueous microbial communities from the Delaware River and Bay under freshwater to marine salinity gradient to study organic matter... | ecosystem: Environmental > Aquatic > Marine > Coastal ... | reverse complement strand
GCGAAAGTTTTTGAAACTGTGGAAGAAGCCGTTGCGGATCTTAGTTTTGTTTTGGCTACAACTGCGCGTCCACGCGATATGATTAAAGTAGTGCGCGGACCAGAAGAAGCTGCAATAGATTTGCGGCGCCGTTTTGTGGGTGGTCAGCAAACTGGATTGTTGTTCGGGCGGGAACGCTGGGGTCTCAACAATGACGAGATTGCATTGGCAGATGAGATTGTGACCTTTCCAGTAAACCCTGCATTTGCGTCGTTGAATATTGCCCAGGCTGTTTTATTGATGTCCTATGAATGGCTAAAAACTGCTGATAGAAATCTGTCGATTGAATCTTTTCCAGTTGATGAACGCCCAGTAGCGGATCGTAAGCATTTGGTTGCTTTGATGGATCATTTGGAAAATGCGCTGGATAAGGCTGGTTATTTCTTTCCGCCTGCGCGTCGTGACCGGATGGCGCAAACTGTTCGTAATATTTTCGTGCATATGAAATTGAAGGATCAGGAAATACAGACATTGCGAGGTGTTGTCGCATCTCTTGAAGGGCGTCGAAAAGATCGCGGCGGCAATCAAAATGATGAATGACCTTTATTCTCATCGAATATATGGAATAGGCATATGAAACGGTTCTTCATAGGGTTGGCTCTTCTGGTCCTATTGGCGTCCTCTTTTGTGGCATTCAAAATGTTGCAACCTGTGCCGGATGATCTGGATTTGCGTTCAGAGAAATTGACAGATGGTGGTTTGTATTCTGTCTCATTCCAAAAGGAAGAAGGGGCTGCAACAGTTGGTCCAATCACTTCATTTCTCGCAACGGTCAAGGATACTGAAGGCAAAGAGGTAGAAAGTGCTGTGATTCTGGTGGATGGCGGCATGCCTCAACATGGCCATGGTTTACCGACGCAACCCAAACAGACGGATGAAGTCGCTCCCGGGATTTATCGCATTGATGGAGTAAAATTTTCCATGACAGGATGGTGGGAATTTAGATTGAACATAAACGCGCCATTTGGTGATGACAGTGCAACTTTTAATATCGTGTTGGAATGATCAATAAAAAGCACATAATTTTGGTATTGGCGGCATTGATTTTGGCAAGCTGTAGCGAGCCTAAGCTTACGCCTTACGATTTGAAACGGGCCAAAGAATTTGTGCTGTCCTCTTTGCCACCCTTGCCAAGAGATCCATCGAATAAATTTGCAGATGATCCAAAGGCAGCGCGGTTGGGCGAGTTGCTCTTTTTTGATCATGAATTAAGCGCCACTTCTTTGGTTTCCTGTCCAGAATGCCATCAGCCTAATAAGGGCTTCCAAGATGGCATTGCTCTTGGATTTGGAATTGATCAGGTTCACAGAAGAACAATGCCTTTGCGGGGCATCCAATGGGGCAGCTGGTTTTTTTGGGATGGGCGCAAAGACAGCCAGTGGAGCCAGGCGCTCGCGCCGTTTGAAACTCCTGCCGAACATGGCATGACGCGCGATATGGTTGGGCGCGAAGTGCTGACCAAATTCCGCAGTGAGTATGAGGGTGTTTTTGGACATGCGCCAGATATAGCTGATTGGCCTTATCGTGTTTCGCCATTGTTGGAAGGTGCTGAAAAGACTGGTTGGGACACGCTTCCTTTGGAAAAAAAAGACGAAATCAATCGTGTATTTGCCAATATCGGTAAATCACTGGCTGCCTATCAAAGAACACTGTTGCCGGAAAAAAATCGCGTTGATCGGTATTTCGAAGCGAAGCTGAAAGGTGAAGAACCGAAAGAAGCGGATGTCTTGTCGGCTCCAGAAATTGAAGGTTTCAAGCTTTTTATAGGTACAGCAAAATGTGACAATTGCCATTCCGGGCCATTATTTACAGATCACTTTTTTCACAATACAGGCGTTCCTGTTGATAACCTCGGTGATCCAGATTTCGGTAGGGCAAAGATTGTTGCTGACATAAAACAGGACGAGTTTTCCTGCCTTGGTGATTATAGCGATGCGGCGCAATCTGAGTGTCGTGAACTGGAATTCATGTCCGAAGATATAAAGCTTTTTGAAGGTGCCTTTAAGACACCATCTCTGAGGGGCGTTGCGCTGCGTCCTCCCTATATGCATGCTGGGCAAATTGGATCGTTAGAAGCGGTTATTGATCACTATGTGGAACGGCCGGATCCATTCGCGAATATGCCTGAGATGGATGGAACGCTAGCGTTGCATGGCAATCACAATGAAGCGCCTATGATTGAATTGAGCGAAGATGAAAAAGCCAATTTGCTGGCGTTTCTAAAAGCGCTTTAGCTGTCAGCCTCTATGGCTTGATTAGTTGACGCAGCGTTTAGCACCGTAGGACTATTGGTACTGTGAGATATTGATTACATTGCGCACATTAATCAGGAAAAAATTATGCAACCGTCTTTGTTCATATCCCATGGCGCACCCGATATAGCCATCGTTGAAACTCCTGCACACATTGCTTTGCTCCAAATGGCGAACCAATTGAAAAAGCCTGATGCGATTGTTATTGCCTCCGCGCATTTTGAAACGGCAGTTACCGAAGTGGTTAGTGATCGTGCGCCAAAAACTATGTATGATTTTGGTGGATTTGATCCACTGCTTCGCCAGATGGTTTATGCAGCGCCAGGGTCGGAAAATTTGGCTGAAGATGTATTTCAGCGGTTAGAAACGGCCGGTATATCCTGCCAAATCAACCGCGAAAGAGCGTATGACCATGGTGTTTGGACACCTTTGATATTAGCGTATCCAGAGGCAGATATTCCAGTTGTGCAAGTGTCTATCCAGCCAGAAAAAGACGCAGCACATCACTTTGCCATCGGACAGGCTTTGCGAGCTTTAAGAGAAAACAACATTCTCGTCATTGGGTCAGGGCATATCACTCATAATTTGCGCGAAGTATTTTCTGCGATGCAAGGTCATAGAGTTCATCCTGAATCGAAAGCAAAAGTTGACGATTTCGTTGTGTGGATTAGCGAAAACCTGCAAGAAGGCGATGTCCAAGCCTTGCTCGACTGGCGCAAACAAGCACCAAACGCCGTTCACAATCACCCGACGAGCGAGCATTTCATGCCATTTTTTGTAGCATATGGGGCAGGGTGTGTTGGGGTTGATAAAGCTGCTGAGCCAACGCTAATGCATCGTTCAACGCAATTTGATATATTCACGTCCGATATTTGGCGCTTTGACTAAACTGCTTTGCCATTAGTTTCTGGCAATCTTGCCGCCCTCATTTTCATCGATCATCGCATAGATATATTCAAGCGCAGGAACATAAATGTTTGCTGGTGGCTTGATGCCTACGCTTGCAGCGATGCGGCTGGCAAAATGATTACAGTTGAAAGTGAACAGCAGATAGCTCGGCTTTTCTGAACGGGCTTTTTGGATATCTAACAAAAGCTTTTCATAGCGTTGCGCATTTAGTGAAACGCGATAGGCCGCTTTTGGTCTGATGCGGCAATCATCGGGATGGGGGTCTAAAACGCCCGGCATTGGAATGCCAGATGCAAGCGCTGCACCTGCATAGCCACCAAAGGGCGCTAGCATGATCAATTTCTCGTCGATGATTTGTCCAGACGGGCTCAAGCGACCATAGGCAACATAGGTGTGACCAACTGGCAAGAGAGGCGTATGGCGCATTCTTATTTCAATGTAATAAGGATCGCCTTGCTTGATATTTGTTGCATTTACTTTGCGCGGTTTTGGTCCACGTCCAGCTTTGCATTGTCCATGTTTCATATTCGCATAAAGAATTGGAATTCTTGATTCTGCTGCTGCCTCCAATGGGTCGACAAAAGGCTCGCCGCCGGCACCGATTGCAAATCCACCATCTTGCTGAATGCCATCAATGGATGCTAGTTGCCGCTGGTTAGTGGGCAACAATGCTAATTGTGGGTCCTGATAGGCAGTTTGCAGGGGTATTGGTTGCTGGTTTTGCGAAGAGGCCTGCAGGTTTTGAGCAGGCTGTTCTGGATTAACGCCAATATTGTCCAAATTCGCCATCATCGAACCTGCCTGTGTGGTTTGAAGCGAATTGATGATCGGTTGTTGTGTTTCGGGGGCACTATAAGCAGCTGGCGGGATCTCTGAATTTGACGGAGCATCCAAAGCGGCTGATTGCACAGGCGAAATTAACAATGCTTGAGGCTGAGCTAATTGCACCGGCTGCGGAGACGCAACCTCGGTGCTGACTTCCTTCATATAGGCAGATGGTCCACCTACGCAGCCAGAGAGTAACAGCGCGCCAAATAGCGCCATCCCCGATAAGGAGAAGCGTTTTTTCATCGCCGGGTACTTTGCAAAACTGGCTTGAATAGGCTTGGCTTTCCGCTGGAACATAATGCTTGTGTGATTTGTACCTAATTTGGGGCAGTAATTCAAATCAGGTTCAGTTGATGGCTTCGTGAGGGGGCGATAAACGCAATGTAGGGATAAATTACGGCGCGAGTATAACTAATACACTGTTTTTAATCACTTTACCTTTCATTCCGGCAACAAAAAAGGCTCCCGTAACGGAAGCCTTTTGTCATTTTCTGGTGTTGTCGGGTTGATTAAGCTGTCGCTTTGCCCTGAACAGGAATGCCTTTTTCAACTAGATGAGCTTGAAGTTCACCTTGTTGAAACATCTCGCGAATAATATCGCATCCGCCAACAAATTCGCCCTTTACATAAATTTGGGGAACGGTTGGCCAGTTTGAATAATCTTTAACGCCTTGGCGAAGGTCTTCATCCGCCAGAACATTGATGCCTTTGTAATCCAGGCCCAGATAATTCAGGATTTGAACAACCTGACCGGAAAACCCGCATTGTGGTGCATCGGGTGTACCCTTCATAAACAGTACCACATCATTGGTTTTTACTTCATTATCAATGAATTCGTTCATTCCGCTCATAATCTGATTCCTGTTTTCGGGCTATAATAAAGCTGGTCTGCTTTATATCGGGTATGTTTGACGTTGTTTCAAGGGTTTTTGCATCAAAAGAAGAAATACCAAATCACGCCAATCCAAAATAATGCTGTTGCTATCCCAATCCAAAAGAACCTGTCTTTCCAAAGTGGGCGGGTGACAAAGGGTGGGATTTTGTCGAGGCCCGACTTTTGGACGCTTGTTTGTTTCTTGGTCACGTTTGCCTCACTCACTCAGGAGCGCTGGTTTGTAAGGCGAGAGCATGTAAGACGCCGCCCATATTGCCCTGAAGTGCTTGATACACCATTTGGTGCTGCTGGACCCGGCTTTTTCCGCGAAAGCTTTCTGAGATAACCTCGGCAGCATAGTGATCGCCATCACCAGCAAGGTCATTAATTGTGACTTTGGCATCAGGAATAGCAGCCTTGATCATTTTTTCGATGTCTGGTGCGCTCATTGGCATGGGGTAAATCCTCGAATTTTGTTATTCAGCAGCAGAAGCTACTGCAATTGTACCATTCATGTAATCAGGAAACCATGATTCATGGGTTTTGCGCAATTGCTCAATGGAAATGGCGACAAGATCATCAATTTTCAACTGTTCGCCTGAAACAGAACCAATTTCGAAGCAGGATATGCCCGCGCCTTCTGCGTTTGCAGCAAACAGTCCGGCGTTGTCTGCCGATACTGTGCAGATGTAACGGGCCTGATCTTCACCAAAAAGTGCAGCGTGGGGAGCCGCGCTGTTCAATTGAACGTCCATTCCTTTGTTCGACGCGATTACCATATCAGCAAGCGCGATGGCCAAACCGCCATCAGAGATGTCGTGGCAAGCCGTGATATAGTCTGAGCGAATAGCAGCTCTTACATAATCGCCGCGGGCTTTTTCCATTTGCAGATCAACAGGCGGCGGCGGGCCTTCTTCGCGGCCAAGGCATTCGCGCTGATAAATTGACTGACCCAGATGCTCTGCTTCAGTGCCAATCAAAAATACCGTGTCACCAGCGTTAGCGCCGCCGATGGTAACCGTTTTTGTTTGATCAGGAATAAGACCAACTGCAGCAATGGTCGGTGTCGGCAAAATCGCCTGCCCGTGGGTTTCATTGTAAAGCGAAACATTGCCGGAGACGATTGGCATTGCCAATGCCTCACAGGCTTCGCCAATGCCTTTGATAGCAAAGACCATTTGCCCCATGATTTCCGGCTTTTCTGGATTTCCAAAGTTCAAGTTGTCGGTCGACGCCAATGGCTCTGCACCAACAGCGGTTAGGTTACGATAACATTCTGCAACTGCTTGCCTGCCACCTTCTTGTGGATCGGCTTCGCAATAGCGCGGTGTCACATCGGAGGTAAAGGCCAGCGCCTTATTGGTGCCTTCTATACGCACAACGCCAGCATCGCCGCCCGGGCGTTGCAATGAGTTGCCTTGAATATAGGTGTCATATTGCTCAAACACCCAGCGCCGCGAACAAAGATCGGGAGAGCCGAGCATTTGCAGTAATGCAACATTATAATCATTAGGCGCTTCGAATTGGTCAGGCCCCATCGGTGAATGCTTGCCCGGCTCAATCCAAGGGCGATCATATTCCGGCGCCTCATCACCCAATTCTTTAATGGGCAGATTAGCGACTTCTTCGCCTTGATGGACCACACGAAAACGCAGATCATCGGTCGTTTTTCCGACAATGGCGAAGTCCAAGCCCCATTTGACGAAAATCGCCTTTGCTTCGTCTTCCTGCTCAGGGCGCAGAACCATCAACATGCGTTCCTGACTTTCAGACAGCATCATTTCATAGGCGGTCATGCGCTCTTCACGGCATGGAACCAAATCCAAATTTAATTCTACGCCAAGGCCTCCCTTTGCGCCCATTTCAACTGCGGAGCAGGTCAGCCCCGCTGCGCCCATGTCCTGAATGGCGATAACAGCACCTGATGCCATCAATTCAAGGCAGGCTTCCAACAGGCATTTTTCAGTAAAGGGATCGCCAACTTGCACAGTTGGGCGCTTTTCATCGATGCTGTCGTCAAATTCGGCTGATGCCATGGTGGCTCCGCCAACGCCGTCACGGCCTGTTTTTGCGCCGAGATAAACAACGGGAAGCCCAACTCCTTTGGCTTCTGACAAGAAGATCGCATCGCTTTTGGCTATGCCAGCTGCAAAGGCGTTCACCAGAATGTTGCCGTTGTAGCGGGCATGGAAATTTACCTCACCGCCAACGGTTGGCACGCCAAATGCATTGCCATATCCACCAACCCCGGCAACTACGCCTGAGACCAGATGTCGTGTTTTTGGATGATCAGGATCACCAAAACGCAAGGCGTTCATGGCTGCAATCGGGCGTGCACCCATGGTGAATACATCGCGCAGAATTCCGCCAACGCCAGTTGCTGCGCCTTGGTAAGGTTCAATAAAGGACGGGTGGTTATGGCTTTCCATCTTGAAGACAACACAGTCGCCATCGTCAATATCAACCACGCCAGCATTTTCACCTGGACCTTGAATAACACGTGACCCCGTTGTTGGCAGCGTTTTCAGCCATTTTTTCGAAGATTTGTAGGAGCAATGCTCGTTCCACATGGCAGAGAAAATGCCCAATTCGGTAAAACTAGGCTCGCGTCCAATAAGGTCTAGAATGCGCTGATATTCATCAGGTTTTAGGCCGTGGGAGGCAATCAGTTCTTCAGTGATCGGATGGTTGTTGTTAATTGTCATAGCGCTCTATGTCTTCTTCTATTCGATTATTTTTGGATTAGGCCTTGCAGCCTTTGCCGCCGCTTTGCCAGCGATTAACATCGGCATCAATGCGCGATCCAAGAGATTCACCTGATAGCGGGCCATAGGTGGCTAGACGGGCAGGGGTGCCGTCAGCCTCAATTACATATTGCGGCAGGCCTTGAGTTGACTTTGAGCTAACGATCAAAATACGTGGTTTGCCGGCTCGGGTGTCGAGCTCCGGAATAACCCTGTATTTACGGAATTCTTTATCCTTGGATTTCATCCAGCAGGCTTGGGCATTGGTGTTGATGGTCTGCAAAGCAGCAATTGCAGCAGAATTATCGCGTTTTGCGGTAACCGATGTTTCGTTCTTTTCGGTCTGACAACCAGAGCTGATTACCAAGACAGATAAAAGAAGGGTCGCCGCCAATTTTTTCATGCTGCGTTCTTTTCCAAAGTGTTTAGCGCCGCTTCAAACAGTCCGCGACCATCCGTGCCGCCATGGGCCGGTTCAATCAGATTTTCAGGATGCGGCATCATTCCAAGTACATTGCCAGCTGCGTTGGTTATGCCTGCAATATCGTTCAGCGATCCATTAGGATTTGAATCCGCCGCATAGCGGAAAGCAACCTGTCCTTTGTCCTCAATTGATTTTAACGTTTTTTCGTCCGCAAAATAATTGCCATCATGATGGGCAACCGGGCAGCGCAAGACTTGGTCTTGTTTGTAATGGTTGGTGAAAACAGTTTTATTGTTCGACACAACCAGATTGACTTCACGGCAGACAAATTTAAGGCCTGCATTGCGCATCAAAGCGCCGGGCAAAAGACCAGACTCGGTCAGGGTTTGAAAGCCGTTGCACACGCCTAAAATACGATTGCCTTTTGCGGCTTTTTCTTTCAGCGCAGCCATGACTGGCGAACGGGCAGCTATCGCGCCTGAGCGCAAATAGTCACCGAAGGAAAAGCCTCCGGGTATCACATAGAGATCGGCTTCTGGAATTTCCGTTTCCGTATGCCAGACAAGATGAGGGGCTTTGCCACCAATCTTGGTCAAGGCTGCGATCATATCGCGATCGCGGTTTGAGCCGGGGAATAGGATAACAGCAGAACTCACTAGACGATCTCCACCTGATAATCTTCGATCACGGTATTGGCCAACAGCTTTTCACACATGGATTCAATGTCATGTTTTGCTGTTGCTTCGTCTTTGACATCGAGGCTGACATCAAAAACCTTACCCTGACGCACCGAGCCGACGCCTTTGAAGCCCAATGAGCCAAGGCTGTTTTCAATGGCTTTTCCCTGTGGGTCTAATACGCCATTTTTTAAGGTTACCGTTACGCGTGCTTTGATCATAGAAATTCAGGCTCAACTGTTTAATGTTTTGAATCGCAAACAGGCGCTAACCGCCTGTTTTGGAATCATTTATCGGATTTATCAGATTTAACCAAAACGGGGCCTTTGCCGCGCTGTGGCTCGTTCTCATTCATAATGCCAAGGCGGGTTGCCACTTCGCGATAGGCTTCCACCATGCCGCCAAGATCTCGGCGGAAACGGTCTTTGTCCATCTTTTCGTTGGTTTTTGCATCCCAAAGGCGACAGCTGTCAGGTGATATTTCATCAGCCAGGACAATGCGCATCAAATCGCCTTCAATTAATCGGCCAAATTCGATTTTGAAATCGATCAACTGGATGCCAATGCCAAGGAAGAGGCCCGACAAAAAGTCATTAATGCGAACGGCAAGCGACATGATATCATCGATCTCATGGGGCGATGCCCATCCAAATGCCGTAATATGCTCTTCGGAAATGATAGGATCGTTCAATTCATCTTTTTTATAGTAAAACTCAATGATTGAGCGTGGTAATACTTCGCCCTCTGGAATGCCCAAACGCTCGGACATAGAGCCAGCGGCCACATTACGAACCACAACTTCAAGCGGGATAATTTCGACTTCCTTGATCAGCTGTTCACGCATGTTCAACCGCTTGATGAAGTGGGTTGGAATGCCGATCTTGTTCAATTGGGTAAAGATGTGCTCGGAAATACGATTGTTCAGAACGCCTTTGCCATCGATGATTTCATGCTTTTTCGCGTTAAACGCGGTTGCGTCATCCTTGAAGAACTGGATTAGCGTGCCAGGTTCTGGGCCCTCGTAGAGGATTTTCGCTTTGCCTTCATAGATACGGCGACGTTTTGACATTAAAGGGTTCCCCACAATTGTTGCTTATTTAATCGCCAACGCATGATGAGCGCGGCTCAATAAGAACGATCTGGATTAGATCACTTAGAATCTGCTTTTTTGCAGTGCACGGATGACTGTCTAGTGAATTGTTAGCGTTAGCACAATATTGCCCATAGATACTCCACCACAATTCATCACAAAAGGCACAGAATGTTTGTCTTTGCCCTTCAATTTGTAATCAAAGCACCTTATATCGACATTAACAGATTCACAGGAGGTCTTTATGAGCGGAATAGATGATCGCGGCGACGCATTTGAAAACAAATTTGCCCATGATGAGGCATTGCAGTTCAAAGCAGAAGCCCGTCGTAATAAGTTATTGGGTTTATGGGCAGCTGAATTGCTTGGAAAAACAGGTGAGGCGGCGCAGGAATACGCCAAAGAGGTCATTCGCGCTGATTTTGAAGAAGCTGGTGATGAAGATGTGTATCGTAAAATCCGCGCTGACTTCGATGCGAGCGGCGTTGAGCAATCTGAACATCAAATTCGTAGCGCTATGTCTAGCATGATGGCGACCGCCATTGAGCAGATCAAGAATGATGCCTAATCATTTGGTCTGCTGACAATAAGATAACCCGGTTCGTGAGAGCCGGGTTTTTTGTTTCAGGGTTAGATAGTTTCTATTGAACCAATGGCGGTTTTAGGTGGTTCATGAATTTTGAAAAAACCATCAATCCTTCCGGCCATGGGCCGTGTCCGCTTTCGCCATTGATGTGTCCGCTTTCACCAGCATCCATGATCAAGGAGCCCCAACTTGCGGCCATGTCTTCGGCAACGTTATACGCGCAGAAATGATCGTTGCGGCTGGCAATGACCACCGAAGGAAACGGCAGTGGATCTGTTGGGGCTGGACCGAAGGTCAACAAGTGCCTTGGGCGAATAGATGGGTTTGCCACATCAGGCGGCGCTACCAAAAATGCGCCGGCGACGGGCTTTCCGAACTCTTTTGCTGCCTGAACAATTACTTGGCAACCAATAGAATGGCCGACGAATACAACAGGTTTTTCGGTGCCATGCACTGCTGCTATCAAGTTGGCTTTCCAGTCTTCAAAAACAGGTTTGTGCCAATCGCCCATTTCCACAAGCTTTGCCGCAGACAAGCGGTTTGCCCAGCGGCTTTGCCAATGGTTCTCGCCTGCGCCTTTGTAGCCAGGGACAATGAGAATATCTGTATCTTTGGTTTTCATTCCGCGCAAATGGGGTTTTGCGGGGCGGTTGTCAACCATCGCAAACTGACCAACGCAGAATTCAAGGGTTAGCAAATGGAATTGGAGGTTCACGTGCTAACCCGCTTTTAGCTCAAAGCTTTGCCAAGGCTTGGGCTTTTATTATCCGTAAATGAAATCGTCCGGATACAATTCCTCAATAAGCGTATCTTGCAGTGTTAAGGTGCCTGTATCGAATTGAAGGATTATATCATCGCCAGATTGCTGCATGTGGGATTGCAAATCATCCCAATTTTTTACGCCTTGATCTTTTAGCCAGATGCGATCCGTTCTACCATCCCCGGTCCACATATCAGCAATGATATCGTTGCCGAATTCGCCTTCAAAGACGAAAACATCTGCTCCTGCGCCGCCAATCAATACATCATTGCCAGCGCCGCCGATAAAGTAATCATTTCCTCCAGCGCCAAACAAGACATCATCCCCCGCATTACCGACAAGGCGGTTGGCGTTGTCATCACCAGCTATGTTATCATTGAAAGATGATCCGTAGACATTCTCGATGCTGATAAAGCTGTCGCCCTGGGCATCGCCAGATATTCCGCCTGAAGCTAGGCTTAGAGAAACACCGGTTTTGGCGTTTGAATAATCTGCGATGTCAATGCCGCTGCCGCCATCCAGGATGTCGGCCCCAGCTCCACCATCAAGACGATCATCACCACCTGCGCCTTTTAATATGTCGTTGCCATCCTGACCCCACAGGCGATTGGTTAGATCATCGCCGATTAGAGTGTCATTGCTCATGGAGCCGGATAGGTTTTCGATAGAAATCAGGATGTCACCTTCGGCTTCACCGCCGAGACCAATTCCCGTTGAAAGGTCGACGATCACGCCTTCGTCTGACCAAGCATAATCTGCAATGTCTACACCAGAGCCGCCATCCAGCAAGTCTGCACCGTATCCGCCAAGCAGACGATCATTGCCATCCAGGCCGTATAATTCATCATTACCCAGACGCCCCTCAAGACGGTTGGTCTTATCGTCGCCTTCAATCCAATCATCGTGCAGGGAGCCGTGAACAAACTCAATGTTCACCAAAGTATCGCCCTCAGCATCGCCGGTATATCCAAGGCCATCCTTCAGGCTTACCCGAACTTCTGTTTCAGACGTGACATATTCAACCACATCGTCTTCGCCTTCGCCGCCGTCCAGATGATCTCCGCCTTTGCCGCCAGTCAGAAAATCTTTTCCGTCAAGACCAAATAGCTGATCGTCAACATTGGCGCCAATCAGTGTGTCTGAAAACTCTGTTCCGGAAATATTTTGGTTTTCGTCTACAATAGTTTCTTGACCATCGACATCATTTATTCTGTCTTTGCGGATTGCTCCTATTGTGACGGAGCTGGTTTCGCCTATTGGGGTATTGTTTACAGTGATCTGGTTTGGTGCATTTGGCGCGCCAATTTGAACATTGGGCTGTGCAGGGTCGGATACGCCGAGGCTGTCAACCAACGCAAAGCTGCTATTGCTGCCGACGCCTTGCAAGAACTCAGGGTTTTCGTCAAATGAATTAAAGGAGGCAGCCTTGCTAGCGCCGCTATCATTTGAATTAGCATTTCCAATACCACCAAACAGGCTGGCCAATTGTATTTCTGCCGCCTCGACATCTGCCACACTCACACTTTCAAAGATTTCAATAGCAGGGCCAATATCTGATGATCCGGTAGCGTCTTCGGCTTGCTGGGAATTTGGCAGGCTGCCTGTTGCCTGTGGGTCGATCATTTCATCAGGATTGTCGCCACTGGTGTTTTTTTGATCGACGTCTACGTTGGCTGCCTTGTTTTCCATTGTAGAGGCCAGCAAAGCCGCAATGCCTGAAACCAGAGTTCCGGCAAGCATGAAAAGATGTTTGGTGTCTTTTTTCGAAGAACTATTCTTTAAGTTCGCGGTGCTCTTAAACTTGCTTTGCGCAACACTAGCTGCAATGGCAGTATCAAAATTTGCCCCAGTATCAATTGTCAAAATATGTTCCCCGCAGATTTCACCGCATCTGGGGAGATCATATCAAAAAGATTAATACTTAGGAATCCAAATATTAAAGTTTTATTAAAATTGTAAATATTATGGTTAATTAACTATTAAAATATTCAATAAAATTGTTAATTTCCGACTATTTTCAATTTTACAAATATAAATTTACTAATTTTTAATGTGATGAAGGTGTTGTAGTTATATTCTAGAATATTTATAGCAATGGAATAATAAAAAGGCCGCCCAAGGGAGGGCGGCCGGCGGTTCACGCAAAAAATTCATTAAATTTGTAATTCAAAGACGCTTCAAGCTTCACCAAATACGCGGCGGAAAATCGTATCCACATGTTTGGTGTGGTAATCGAGATTGAATTTATCGCGGATTTGCTCCTCGCTCAGATGCTCAAGAACCTCTTTGTCCGCCAGCAGTTCCTCAAGGAAATCTTTTCCCTGTTCCCAAACCTTCATGGCATTGCGCTGCACCAAACGATAGGAATCTTCTCTAGACGCGCCAGCTTGGGTTAGGGCCAACAATACCCGTTGGGAATGAATGAGGCCGCGGAACTTGTTCATGTTGTTGATCATGTTTTCTGGATAGACCAACAGTTTTTCAATGACGCCAGTCAGGCGCACCAGCGCAAAGTCCAGTGTGATGGTTGAGTCTGGGCCGATCATACGTTCCACAGAAGAGTGTGAAATATCGCGCTCATGCCAAAGGGCTACATTTTCCATCGCAGGAACTGCAGCCATGCGCACAATTCTCGCTAAGCCAGTCAGGTTTTCAGTTAGGACCGGGTTACGTTTATGTGGCATTGCCGAAGAGCCTTTTTGACCCGGAGCAAAATACTCTTCAGCCTCTAAAACTTCAGTCCTTTGCAGATGACGGATTTCAGTCGCGAGGCGTTCGATGGACGATGCAATAACGCCAAGGGTCACGAAATACATAGCGTGGCGATCACGGGGGATAACTTGCGTTGAAACGGGCTCTGCTTCCAGACCCAGTTTGTTTGCCACGTGTTCTTCGACTGATGGATCGATATTGGCAAAGGTTCCAACGGCGCCTGATATGGCGCAAGTGGCGATTTCCTTGCGTGCGTTAACAAGGCGCTCGCGGCATCGGGTGAATTCGGCATAGGCCTGGGCCAATTTGACACCAAAGGTTGTTGGTTCGGCATGGATGCCATGAGAACGGCCAATAGTAATGGTGTCTTTGTGTTCGAAGGCGCGTTTTTTCAGCGCTGCCAGCAATTTTTCCATATCCGCTAAAAGCAAATCGGTTGCTTTGACCAATTGAACATTAAAACAAGTGTCCAGAACGTCTGAAGAAGTCATACCTTGGTGGACGAAGCGGGCCTCTGGCCCTACGATCTCTGATAAATGGGTAAGAAATGCAATCACATCATGTTTGGTAACCGCTTCGATCTCGTCGATACGCGCAACGTCAAATTCAACGTCTTTGGCTTTTTCCCAGATTGTCCTAGCTGCTTCTTTTGGAATAACGCCTAGTTCCGCCAGCGCATCGCCCGCATGGGCCTCGATTTCAAACCAGATGCGGAATTTAGTCTCAGGCGACCAGATGGAGACCATTTCCGGGCGGGAATAGCGAGGGATCATTGAAGCGTCCTTTGTCACAATAATTTGGTTGATGTCTGGCTACCAGCTTGGACATGGGGTTTCAACCGCTGGAGAGGGCTGCATCAGCGTTTCCCCCAGTCTTTCATTTGAACGTAGATTATTGAATGGACATTCGCGTTGTTACAGCCAGATAACGCCCGTCGGGGCCTTCGAAACCAAAAGTTTCGTAAAGGATCAATAATGCGATGATTAATTCATTTCCGCCAGCGGGTCGGTAGGTCACAATATCTGCAAAACGATAGGATGTGGGACAGCCTCTGCTTTGGGGAACCGCTGTGTCTTCATGTAGCAATTTGGTTGTCTTTCCAGCCTCTTTGAATATCTGGCTTACTCGAAATCCTTTTGTTCCTCCCAGATCAGCGCAAAGTCCTTCGCTGAAAAAGTCTAATTCTTCCAAGCGAAATTCAATTCTATCATTGGTAGGAGGATTGAACGCCCAAGGCCTTGCTTCCATTCGATGCGGGTTATCGACGACTTCAAGCGGCGTATTGGTTGCGTTGATGATGCCTGCTTCAGAAATCTGTGAAAGCGTATTGCCTGACATTTCGCGAGCCAAATCGCGGGCGTCTTGTACGGATGAATCTTCATTTTCGATGCGCGCGCGAAAAGGCGATCCGCTGATCCAATTGTCGGTTCGGGTATCGATTACGTAAATCGTGGAATAAGGAAAGCCGGAACCGTCTTGTATGCCGAATTCTTCGAAGGCGAATTGGTTGCCATCGACAGAAAAGCCGATAATCGCACGGGTTGCGAAATCTCCTGCATTTGCCGGAGTGATGGCCATGGAGAACCAGAGAAATATCGCGCTTATTAAATATAAATTGTCCACCCTGAATCTCCTTGCTTTGAGGCCTAGCCTTTACCGAATTTTTGCTTCCAACTTGGGAAATTCGGATCATCGCTGTCGCTTGCTTCATAGATGCCTCGTGCGATTGCCCTAGACATAGTAGATGATGCGAGGGCGCAAAGGTCTATCCATTCATTCATGTTTTTTGGGCGAGGTTTTGTTCCTGTGGAAATTGCAAAAACCATGTCACCATCCAAGGGCGTATGGGCTGGCCAAAGGGCCCGCGCAAAACCATCATGCGCCACAACGGCAAGGCGCTTTGCTTCTGCTTTCGTCAAGGCCATATCCGTTGCGATAACTGCGACGGTGGTATTGGTTCCTGCCTGCAGGTGATCGCGAAATTTGATGTGCAGACCATCGGCATTTTTGGGCATGGGGTGCGGATAGCCAAGCCCGCCAAACTCCTTGTTTTGTTCAAAGGCTGCTGCGTGGAAATGGCCTGTATCGTCGATGATCGGGCTGCCCAGAGCGTTTACAGCAACCAAGGCGCCAATGGTTGCGCCATTGTCTAATTTGGCTGAGGCCGACCCTAGTCCGCCGCGAAGCCCTGCCACCAATGCGCCATAACCTGCACCTGTTGACCCGATATCGAATTGTTTGCTAGCAGATTTCGCAGCCTCATATCCAAGGTCACGATAGGGCGAATAATCCTTCCAATCCTTGTCGCCACCATTGATCAAATCAAACAGTATCGCGCCAGGAACTATTGGGATTTTATGGGGGCCGATTTCAAAACCCTTGCCTTGATCTTGAAGAACTTTTTGTATGCCAGCTGCCGCATCTAAGCCGAAGGCGGATCCACCAGATAAAAACAGGCCGTGAATTTCTTCGACGGTGTTTTCCGGTGACAATAGATCGGTTTCGCGTGTGCCGGGTGCTCCGCCCATAACATGACAAGAAGCAATGGTTGGCGTTTCGAACAAAAGGGCAGTTACACCTGTTCTAACGGATTGATCTTCCGCGTTGCCAACCAGAACGCCATTCACATCGGTAATCAGATTTCTCGTTGTCATTGGGTAACCTGTTTAAAGTCAGAGCCAGTCCATACATACAGATCATATTGCTGGGCGGTGTTTCGGCCATCAGATGAAAAACTAACTGGGCCAAGTAAGGTCTCAAACGTTTTTTCAGCTAGATTGCTTGTGGTTTTTTCAGGACTATCCGCGAATGCGCCAAAGGCCACCTGTATTGATTGGAAACCCGCAAGCACAGAAATTTCTGGTTGAATTTTATTGTCTTCCAATAGGATTTTCATTTCCTCTGACAGTTGAAGATCAACCGAGGATTTCTCGACAATAGCTTGAAGCCCCGGAGGAGGCAGAATGTCCTGATCAAGATAAGGCATGATGGATAAAATCTCTCCTCCAGCAATTTCCAAATCGATATTCAATTCATTGGCGTTATTGGCGATCATCGCCACATCTTCTGCCGATGCTCCAACAAAAACATGGGTAATACCTGCACGGCGTAATCGACGTATCAAACGGGCTTGCGTGGATTGAGTAGGGCGGAAATTATCCTGAAACTGAGAAGGCAGCCCTTTTTCTTCCATAACGGCTCTAAAAGCGTCAGCAAGATTGCGCCCATAAACGGTTCCATCATCAACAATTGCATAGGCTTTTCCGGCCCAAGCATCGCCAAATATTTTGCCTGCAAACAAAGACGCGTCGCTATCGCCCGGAGATAATCGCCATATATTCCATGATTCCCGTACTCGATCTTTGATCAGGCGTTCAGAACGTGCTCCAGCTACTAATATTGGAATTGAGGTAGTGGCGTAGGCGCTTGCGACAACAGTAGCGGCCTCGTTGCATAAAAGACCAGTAACCAAGTCAACGCCGGACTTGATCAAATCAGATGCGGCCAAATTCGCAAGCTCCGTGTCACAGCCGTCATCCACGATGACCAAATTGATTTTCTCTCCAGATGTGCGTTCGATTTCGCTGATCGCCAGTTTTGCGCCGATTAGATACTGCCTTGCCAAGACTTCTGCAGTGCCTGTTAATGGCAAGGAAAGGCCTATCTTCTTTTCGGCCTTGGCAGGTGGAGCGGAAATTGCCAGCAGGGAAAAGGCAGCTATCAGCAATGAAAAGATTTGAAGGCTTCGCCGAAAGTCCATCTATTTGGCCCAATACTGCTTAAAGGATTCATATTGTGGAAAGCTAAGCTACTAACAGGCTTCTGTAAATCCGAACACAGCCATTGCATTTATACCAGTCGGTATTAGGTTGGTTGAGTGTATGCGGGATTTCAATAATGGTGATATTCCCGTGGTTTTGGCTCCAAAAGACTTTCAGGCAGAAAAATATGAAGTTTCCCTCCAGTATTGATGAAACCGAAGCCATCTTGGAACAGGGTGGATATGTTGCCGATCGTTCATTGGCAACGGTATTGTATCTCTCGCTGAAGATGAAAAGACCGCTTTTTCTTGAAGGGGAAGCGGGCGTGGGCAAAACTGAAATCGCCAAGGTGCTGAGCCAACAACTAGATCGGCCGCTTATTCGGCTTCAATGTTATGAAGGTCTTGATATTTCCTCAGCAGTTTATGAGTGGAATTATGCTGCGCAGATGGTTGAAATCAGAATGCGCGAAGCCTCAGGCGACACGAATAAAGGCGAAATGGAAAAGGGCGTTTTTGCTGATCGTTTTCTAATCCGCAGACCGCTTTTGCAGGCGCTTGAGGGAAAAGCTGGCAAAGCACCAATCTTGTTGATTGATGAACTAGATAGAACCGATGAAGCCTTTGAAGCGTTCTTGCTCGAAATTCTATCTGATTTCCAGGTCACCATTCCAGAACTGGGAACGATAAAGGCTAAAGAGCCACCGATTGTTATCGTGACCACCAATAGAACCCGCGAAATCCACGATGCTTTGAAGCGCCGCTGTTTGTATCATTGGGTTGATTACCCCGATGCAGAGCGGGAAATGGCGATTTTGAAAGTCAAAGTGCCAAAGGCTGGCGATGCTTTGTCCAAAGAAATTGTAGCTTACATACAAAAGCTCCGCGAAATGGATTTGTTTAAAAATCCGGGCGTGGCAGAAACTTTGGATTGGGCCTCTGCTTTGATTGAGTTGGATAAGTTGGCGCTTGATCCGCAAACCGTTTCGGACACGATTGGCGTGTTGCTAAAATATCAGGACGACATTGCGCGCATACAATCAAGCGAGGGTAAGCAAATGCTGGACGAAGTGAAAGCCAATTTGAAGGCTGCGGAGTAAGCCTTGCCAGATAACGTGACTAATCTGGATCAACTTGATATGCCCAAAGCGGTTGTTTCAGGGCGTTTGCCTGACAATATCTTGTATTTCGCGAGAACCTTGAGGGGCGCTGGTATGCGGATTGGCCCTGCAAGTACGGTGGACGCGGTTCGTGCCGTTGAGATGGCGGGAATTACAAACCGCGATGATTTTTACTGGATATTGCATACGATTTTTGTAACCCGCCGCGAAGACCACGCTGTCTTTGACGAAGCATTTCGATTGTTTTGGCGCTCGCGCGATCTGGTTGAAAAAATGATCCAGATGTTTTCGCCAATGATGCCTGACAGGGAAGCGACGCCAGAGAAAAAGGCCGGGCAGGCGCGGGTGTCTGAATCGATGTTTTCTGGTCAAGAGAATAAGAAAGAAGTTGATAAGCCAGAAATTGAAATTGATGCCTTGATGAGCGCATCAGGCAAAGAGGTATTGCGGAAAAAAGACTTCGCTCAGATGAGCGTTGCAGAATTGGCTCAATCAAGATTAGCTATGAGCAAGCTGGTTCTGCCCATTCAACAGGTGCGCACGAGACGTTTTAAATCGGTCAATCGGATTGCCAGAATTGATCCGCGCCGAACCTTGTCCGCTTCGCTTAGAACTGGAGGCGATTTGGTGCTTCCGAAGTTTCGAAAGCAAAAGGAAATCTATCCGCCGATTGTAGTTCTGGCAGATATTTCTGGCTCCATGGCGAATTATTCTCGAACCTTTTTGCACTTTCTGCATGCGCTGAGTAGCAGCAGACAAAAAGTTCATACATTCCTTTTTGGTACAAGGCTTACCAATGTTACCCGTCAATTACGCCATAAAGACCCTGATCAGGCTTTGGCGGATTGTACTGACCGCGTGGAAGACTGGTCCGGTGGCACAAGAATAGGAACAACCTTTCACGAGTTTAACAAAAAATGGTCGCGCCGGGTTTTGGGGCAGGGCGCAATTGTTTTGCTTATTACTGATGGTCTTGAGCGCGATAGTGATGATTTGTTAGAGCGGGAAATGGATAGACTGCATCGCTCTTGCCGACGCTTGATCTGGCTAAATCCATTGCTGAGGTTTGACGGGTTCCAAGCAAAGGCCAAAGGCATTCGAACAATGTTGCCACATGTGGACGAGTTTCGCGCTGTGCACTCTTTGGATGCTTTGTCGGAGCTTTGTTTGGCGCTTTCCAAGCCTGCAACACGTGAAAACGACCCGCGCATATGGCTTGAAGAAATGGGTGTTAAGTGAAACATTCAACTGACTATCAACCATCCGAATTGGGAGTAAAATTTCTATGACTGCCGCATTTCAGAAACTTGGTGATGAATTGGCTGTTGCCGAGGCTTGGATGCTTGTGGGCAAAGAAGTTGTTGTTGCCACTGTTGTTGAAACATGGGGTTCAGCTCCAAGACCAGTTGGTTCTCATTTGGTTATTGATCAAGATGGGAATTTTGAAGGGTCTGTTTCTGGTGGCTGTGTAGAAGGATCAGTTATCACGGATGCAATGGATGTCTTGAAGTCAGGCGAACCCAAAATGCTTGAATTTGGCGTGGCCGATGAGACTGCGTGGCAAGTCGGATTGTCCTGCGGTGGTAAAATTCGCGTCTATTTGGAGCGCATAGGCTGATGGACCCGCAAAGCCTCAAAGAGTTAAACGCTGCCAAGCGGGCGAGAAAAGCAGTAATTCTGTTGACTGAGATCGAGACGGGTCGTGATCGTCTGGTTCTGGAAAGTGATACTGTTTCTGGAGAGTTGGGTGAAGCGATCGCGAAGGCTTTTGGCGATGGTAAGTCGCGAATGCTGGAGATTGATGGCAGCGAATATTTTCTTAATGTGCATATTCCTGCTCCCAGAATTGTTGTGATAGGCGCTGTCCATATTTCACAGGCGCTTGCCCAAATTGCAAAAACAGCGGGTTATGATTTGGAAGTGATTGATCCGCGAACTGCTTTTGCCACGCCTGAACGGTTTCAAGGTGTTTCGTTGCATGCAGATTGGCCTGAGACTGTTCTGAAGGCACATCCGCTTGATGCTTTTACTGCCCTTGTTGCTGTAACCCATGATCCCAAGATTGACGATTTTCCGATAAAAGCAGCGTTGGAGAGTAATTGTTTTTATGTTGGTGCTTTGGGTAGTCGTAAAACCCATGCGAAGCGGCTGGAACGGTTGGCTGCTTCAGGCGTTGCGAGCGCTGAGCTTGATCGAATTTGCGCGCCGATTGGATTGGATATTGGTGCCTCCAGCCCGCAAGAAATTGCTATTGCTATTATGGCTGAAATAATTGGTGCGTTTCGCAAAAGATCCTTGAAAATGGGTGATAGCAGTGAAGTTGTAGCGTCGTGAAGTTTGGAAAACTTCCGATAGACCAATGCATTGGAACGGTGCTTGCGCATTCCTTGAAGCTATCTGATTTCACCATCAAGAAGGGCGCTTTACTTGATGAAGATGTTATTGCGAAACTAACGGCGTCCGGCATATCCGAGTTGATTGTTGCCCGATTGAATGATGACGATGTCATAGAAGATGAGGCTGCGCGCATCATCGCCGATGCATTAAACATGCGGGGAGTTCATATCAGCGAAGCTGGGACAGGACGTGTCAACTTTCACGCAAGCGCCGATGGCGTTTTCACAGTTTCTAAGAAGATTGTGGACGCGATCAATTCTATTGATCCGTCGATTACGTTTGCCACCCTGCCAAACAATGAAGTTGTCAAAGCAGGGCGGATGGTGGCAACCGTGAAAATTATTCCCTATGCGGTTTCTGCAAACAGTCTGGCATCTGTGAAGCTTCAAGCATCGTCAGCGCCTGTGATGGCTGTAAACGAGTTTGTGTCGAAGCGGGTTACTGTCATTTCGACCAAGTTGCCCGGGCTGAAAGACAAGGTGATTGAAAAGACCCTGAAAGTCTTGGGGCAGCGCCTTCAGGTGGCAGAAGCAACGATCGTTGATCACCAGATCATACCGCACACTGAAGCGGCTGTTCAAAGCCAGATTCAAAAACAATCCGCGGTTTCCGACATCGTCATTATTTTTGGCGCGTCAGCTATCAGCGACATTGGCGATGTTATCCCCGCAGGTTTGGTTGGCGCAGGCGGAACGATCACAAGATTTGGAATGCCAGTCGATCCGGGAAATTTGTTGATGCTCGGCAAAATTGGTGGGACGCCTGTAATCGGTGCGCCGGGATGTGCGCGCTCACCAGCGGAGAACGGATTTGACTTTGTTTTGAATCGCTTATTGGCGGATATTGAAGTGACATCGGATGATATTGCCTCCATGGGCGTTGGAGGGTTGTTGATGGAGATCGTTTCGCGTCCGCAACCTCGAGAGGTCATCAAACAAGCTGAATTCAATATTGCTGCTTTAGTTTTGGCTGCGGGACAAAGCAGGCGAATGGGTGACAAAAACAAGCTCACTTTACCTATCAAGGGCAAAGCTATGGTGTGCTATCCTGTTGATGCGGCAAGCGAGGCTGGCATAGCATCGATTTTGGTTGTTACAGGCCATCAAGAGGGTGAAGTTCGTGAGGCGATTAACAATCCATCTGTTAGTTTTGTTTCTAATGCCAGCTATGTCGAAGGTCTTTCGACGAGCTTGATAGCTGGCATCCGTCATCTGCTTGACGAAGTTACCCATGCGTTAGTGTTGCTGGGTGATATGCCGGAAATTACGAGTGCGATGGTCTTGCAATTGTTGGATGTAGCCAGAAAATCTGATCCTTCAACCATCGTTATGGCGACCCATGGGGGGAAACGTGGTAATCCCGTCCTGTGGCCGAGAGTATATTTTGAAGCTTTGGAAAACATTGCTGGTGACACAGGCGCGCGTCATATCATTGGCCAAAATATTGAACATGTGGTTGAAGTTGAGCTTGGTTCTGCAGCTTCTTTAGATATCGACACACCTGAAGCTTTTGAAGCGTTCCAAGCTAAGATTTAGGATTGCCTTTTGATCGGCATTTTTCTGAGCAATATTTTACGTCATCCCAAACCTTTTCCCACTTTTTGCGCCAAGTGAATGGTCTTTGGCAAACCGGACATATTTTTTCCGGCAAGTCGGACTTTTTACGCATTTTTGGCAATTGTTTTCCGATCCATTTAAATCAGTTGCAAGCCTTTCAAACTAACATGGCCGTCACGGCCGACAATTACATGATCGTGAACAGTTACGCCAAGAGGGGAAAGCACATTCATGATCGTTTTTGTCATTTCAATATCGGCTCTGGAAGGTGTTGGATCTCCTGAGGGGTGATTATGGGCAAGGACAATGGCGGTAGCGCCTAATTCCAATGCGCGTTTGGCTACTTCGCGAGGGTAAACAGGCGTGTGGTCCACTGTGCCAGTTTGTTGAACCTCGTCCTTGATAAGTTGATTTTTCTTATCGAGAAATAGAATGCGAAATATCTCTTTTTCCTCGAAAGCCATGACTGCGCGGGAATATTCCAGCACTTTACTCCAACTCGATAATAGTGGCCTTTGCTTAATAGCGTCCAGTGCAAGCGATAAGCCTGCGGCGTGGATCAATTTTAGATCGGCAATAATTGTATTTCCTACGCCTTTCACCTCGATCAGTCGTGAGGAAGGGGCTGCCAACACGCCTGCCAAAGAACCAAATTCGGCAATAAGCTGTTTTGCCAGAGGTTTTGTGTCGCCCTGACGAATGCACCGATACAGGATCATCTCCAACAGTTCGTATTCAGCCAGCGCATCTTTTCCGCTTTGCAGAAACTTTTCACGCAGACGGTCCCTGTGTCCAAAATAATGGGGTTTTTGAGTGGATGATTTAGAGGACGATTGAACCGAGCCTTCTTCAAGCCCAATGTTTTCAGTGTCTTCGTTTTTCAAGTCTTTTTCCTTCGCCGATAAATCGTTCGAAGGGTTTGCAGTTAAGGCTGCAAGTGGGTGACCCTAAATATATGGTGGCACAGTATAACCAGCTGGGGAAAGGGTAAATATATCGCATCCCGTTTCTGTTACACCGATTGAATGTTCGTATTGAGCGGAAAGAGAGCGGTCGCGCGTAACAGCTGTCCAGCCATCGTTTAAAACTTTGACTGATGGGCGGCCAAGATTGATCATCGGCTCTATGGTGAAAATCATTCCCGCACGCAGTTCAACGCCTTCGCCGCGTCGGCCAAAATGTAAAATATTAGGGGCGTCATGGAATAAAAGACCAACGCCATGACCGCAGAAATCACGAACCACGGAGCAACGTTCGCCCTCGGCATATTCCTGAATGGCAGCGCCAATATCACCTGTATGCGCGCCGGGGCGCACTTCGGCAATTCCGCGCATTAATGCTTCATAGGTTACTTCAATCAAACGCTCAGCCGCCCGTTTGATTGCGCCAACTGTATACATGCGACTTGAATCGCCATGCCAGCCGTCCAACACATAGGTTACATCTATGTTAACAATATCACCGTCGCGCAGAGGTTTGTCATTGGGAATGCCGTGGCAGACCACATGATTGACAGAGGTGCAGCAGGATTTTGTATATCCGCGATAATTCAGTGTTGCAGGCGCAGCGCCATGCTCTTTGCCGAATTTGAAAACAAAATCGTCGATTTCCTGCGTGGTAACCCCAGGCACGATCATAGGCACCAGCAAATCAAGGCAAGTCGCAGTCAATTGACTGGCTCGGCGCATACCTTCAAATTCTTCCTGGTCGTATAATCGTATTATACCAGTGTTCTTAATTGGCGCGGATTTTGCTTGGATATAGTTTTGCATGGGGTTCTTATGACGTTTTGCCTGTCGTTTTTCAATAAAGTTTTTTGATAAAGATCAAATTTGAGATGGCGTCTTTCATGTGATCACGTTTACTAGTCGCAGCGGTTTTATCTCGTCTGGGGTCATGTCACAGCAAATCGCATAAGCCTCTAAGCCTTTCGCAATCGCCTCTCGGAAAGTTTGCCCATAAGCCTTGTCGATATCTTCTGCGATGGAAAATTGATCACCATCATTTCGCTGAATGATATAAAGCATGATGGCACGGTTCCCTTTTTCAGCCTCGTTCACCAGTTCGTTGAGGTGTTTAGTGCCTCTGGCGGTTACGCCATCCGGAAATTCATGCAGACCTAATTGTCGCTGAAAAGTAACGTTTTTGACTTCTAGAAAGGTCGATGGCTTTCCGGCTTCTTCGATCAGAAAGTCTATTCTGCTATTGGTTCCGTATTTCTGTTCAGGCTTGATGCTTGCCGTTGGATCTAAGGATGGCAACATGCCGCTTTCGATTGCTTCTCTGGCAATAGCATTTGCCCGATTGGTGTTGATGCCAATTATCACACGGTTTGCTTCAACCAATTCCCACGTATATTGCAACTTTCTGGTCGGGTTTTTACTGTCAGAAATCCATACCTTATTTCCCTCATCTTTTAATCCGGCCATTGCACCAGGGTTCGGGCAATGAACCGTTAGCTCTGTCCCATTTTCAAGGCAAACATCGGCCAAGAACCGTTTGTATCGGCGCGTTAATGTCCCTTTGATCAATGGTGTTTCAAATTTCATAGTGAATTGCTTTCTAGGAGCTTTTGCTTTGGACAAACCTTTGTTTTGGACTTGTCGCGGTCTCATGTGTTCAATACACATAGCTTTAATTCGCCACCGTCCATTTGGAAAGCAGGCTATATGTCAAACATAGGGAAAGTGTTCTTGCTGCTTGCAGCCGTGATTGCAATTGGATTGATTGTTTATCAAAAACAGATAAGCCAGTTTTTCTTCGCTCCTGAAGGCCTATCGCTGGCTGCGTCTGAAATTTGCCTTCAAAATCAGACTGAACAAAATCTAGTTGTAGACATTTCGGTTCAGGGAGGTGAACGTATGGTTGTGCTTCTTGTGCCTCAAGAACAAGGATGCGCCGCATCGCCTGAAATATCTAGAAAAGGTCTCATAAAAGTGGGAATGAACGAAAAAGAGGGGCCTTTTTGTCGGTTGGAAGCGGTATCAGGACAGAAACTGAAATTGAACCGTTTCTCAGTGGAAGATAACTGCGGGTGGCCGAAATAATGTGGCGCATTGGATTCAGTTTTGAGAAACTCGGGCTTGCTGCTCTACGCCGTCCGGTGTTGTATTCTCTTATCCTGCTAGCGCTAATTTTCACGTCAGCGTTTCATGTTCGGAATTTAAAATTTGATGGCAGTATTTTGTCGGTTCTGCCCGATAGGTCCGCGGCATTCAAGGACTACGAACAACTCAAAGACAAATATCGGAATTTTTCACGCGATGTGACGATACTGGTTGAGTCTGAGCGTTTGTTGACCGCATCAGGCTTGGAAGATTTGCGCAATCTGCATTTGGATGTTTCGCTGGCAGATGGCGTGGCAAAAGCGGTCTCGGTATTTTCCACCCCAGTTTTTGATCCCCAAACTGGTGAACTTGTCGATTGGTTTCCAGAAGAGTTCACATCCGACGCAGACATGATGGAGCGTATGGATGGTTTGATCGCAAAGTTTCCTCAGGTCAAAAGTCTATTTTCCAAAGAGCAAAAAGTGGCCGTCATTGTCGCCTCGCTCGATATCTCGGTTCAAGAAGACGATAAGAAGAGTTTCTTGGCTTATCGATCTTTGCGTAAAACCGCTGAGGAAGTAACTCCTGAGGACTTTAAGTTGTCCTTTACCGGCTTAACCCCAGTTGGCGCGTCTATCTTGGAATCGCTTATAAGCGATCAAACCAAATTGACCATATTCGGTTTGATATTTGGCATTACGATTGCATTTGCTATTTTCAGAAGCTTTATGGCAGCGATTTTATGCGCAATCCCCCCGGCACTGACGGCTCTTTGGGCATTTGGCTTGTTTTCATTTTTAGGAATTCCGATCAATTATCTGACAACAGTTCTGCCAACTTTGGCGCTTATTCTAGCCTTTGCCGATGGTGTTTTTCTATATTTTCGATGGCAGACATTAAGCTCTGCAGAACCGGATTTAGACAATAATTTGATCCAATCCATCATCAAGGTTGGTCCGGCATCTTCGCTCACATCTTTGACAACAGCCGTTGCGTTTCTGTCCTTTGCTTATGCTGAAAGTGAAGCGCTCAAGGATTTTGCTTATCTTGGGGCTGGTGTTGTGGTTCTTGCGTTTCTCGCTGTGATCGTTGCTCTCCCGCTTGCTATACATTGGGCTATCCGGTTGAAACTGGTTCACCCGGGCAATACAAGGCCGCCAATGTTTCAAGGGTTTGGGCGATGGGCGCGCACCATTGCTCTTGCAAGACCAATGATCATTTCAGCGATTGGTATCGTTCTTGTAATCGTATTTGGCATTGCTCAAAATTGGGTGACTGCTGAATACAAACTCGTTCAATATTTACCTAATAAGTCTGATATCAGATATGGCGAAGAACTCGCTAATAAGGTGATTGGAGGCAGGGCCTTATTGCTCATGTCAGTGCCTTTTGAAAATGATGGTGGATTTGAAAGCCCTGAAAATCGCTCCCGTCTTGAGCAGGTTGATAAAGTTGTGTCCGAACAGTTTGGTGCAGAGCGGGTATTTTCTGCCTGGCGTGTCTTGCAGATGTTGGAGACGGATCAAGCGCGAGAACGGATCACAGAACTGGCCAGTCAGGCTGATGACAGTGATAAATCTGATTTCATATCCAGCGATGGCAAAAGCGCATTGGTTACAGTCAGGCTTTCTTCAGAGATGCCCGTTGCCGAGGTTAAGCTTGTTACTGACAAATTGAAAGAAAGCCTTGGAAAATTAGCATATGGCAAGGACGTGCAGATTACGGGCTTTCCGATTCTGATGTCTGTGGAGTTTACTAAACTTATCAATCAATTGCGGACCAGCCTGTTTCTGGCAATTGTTCTAGGTATCTTGTTTTTAGGGATCGCGACGCGGTCACCGTTGATCATGCTGGCTGCCATTACACCAAATTTGCTTCCAATTTTTTTCGTGCTTTTCTTTCTTTTCATGCGTGGTGGAACAATCAACTTGTCGGAAGTAGTAGCGTTGACGGTTGCTTTCGGCATTGCGATTGATAACGCTGTTCACTTGATCAATGTTTATGATATTGAGCGAAAAACCGGAAAAGAAACGCGACATGCTCTGTCAATTGCTATGGAAGAAGCTGGCCCTGCATTGGCTGCTGGAACGATCATCATATGTGTTAGTGTTCTTGTTACCCAGATCAGCAGTCTGCCGGTTGTTCCAACTCTAGGACATTTGATCATTTCCACGCTAATAGTTGCGCTTTTCGGCAATCTTATTATGTTGTCTGCCAATATTTTGACACTTACAAAGTTTACCAGACGCAAGTGAACTTATTGCCGTAATCCGCCAATTCAATTTTCCGTCGAGTAGGGATCTATTTTGAACCGCATTTATAAAGTCTTCGTTTTAATCGCAGGCATGTCCTTTCTTGGATATGTTCCCAGCCAAGCAATGGCGCAGACCGCGTCGGATTTTTTGAAAAGCCTGGAAGGTGACTTCGCCGGACGTGGTAATGCTATTGTCGTTGGTGATAAATCTCAAAGAATTGCCTGCAAAATATCAAGCGTATTCGATATTGAGGCGGGAGCATTGAACGTTACTGGGGAATGCGCGGGCACTAAAGGAAAAAGCAAGATTAATGGCGGTGTGACGGCTGTTGATGATCAGGTTAAAGGCTCGTTTCTTTCTCCCCGAAAGGGTATGACAGTTACCCAGAGTTACGGCGCATATGAGGGAGACAGAATGCAGTTGTTGACTTCCATGGTCGACGAAAATGCTGGTCGGCTTGTAAAAATCAAGCAAGTGATTTCGAAGACCGAAGAAGGCATCAACGCTCAATTCTTCACCTTTAGTAACGCCAGTAATGCTTACGAACCTACCGGAGAAATCATACTAAAAGCTTCGGTGAAAACGGATGAGTAATTTTGTTGATCCAGACAAAGAGCGATTTGGCCAATTCAAAGCCTTGCCGCTCGATCATCCAGTCCAGATGCTGAATTTGGTGCGCCTCAACGATATAGCCGTGTATGAGGACGGAACCGAAGTCTCCGGCGCTGAAGCTTACAAGGCTTATGGCAAAGAGAGCGGACCCATTTTTCAACGTCTAGGTGGCAAGATAATCTGGTCGGGCGATTTTGAGCTAACCCTTATTGGCCCTTTTGATGAGAAATGGGATGTAGCCTTTGTTGCGGAATATCCCAATGGTCAGGCGTTTATTGATATGGTTCGCGATTCGGATTATCGCAAAGCGGTTCGTCACCGCCAAGCTGCAGTGAAAACGTCACGGCTTATTCGTATGAAACCAAAAGAATCTGATAAGAATTTCGGCTAAACGCGAATAATTCTCCTACATAATTTTTAACCACTGATCCTCTGGCAAGCGCTTTGTTTTGAGTTGGTTTACCGGATGGTCCTGATCTCCATAGCCAATGGCCACCCCACAAAACAGCATGTCCTGATCGCTCATGTTACAAAAATCCGAAACGGTTTTTGGAAATTGGCTCCAACATTCTTGCGCGCAAGACTGGAGTCCTGCTTCTTCCAAGAGCAACATAAAGCTCTGCAAAAACATCCCAAGATCAGACCATTGCGGAGGCCCCAAAACGCGATCCATGAAGCAAAAAATACCCGCAGGCGCATCAAAGAACTGATAGTTTCGTGAAAACCATTCCAGCCGTTTTGATTTATCGTCACGTGATATGCCCAACAATTGGTACATGTCTTCCCCAACTTCAAACCGGGCTGTGCGATAAGGTTCTTTCAGCTTATCTGGATAAACTGAATATTCTGGTTTTTCACCGCCGGGGTAAGCTTCCCCTGCCATGCGTTTTTTCATCAAGGTTTTGAAGTCTTGCATTACCTCGCCGTTGATGACGCAGACTTTCCATGGCTGAACATTGCCGCCGGATGGTGCGCGCGCAGCGGTTTGCAAGCATTTTTGGATAATGGATGTATCTACCGATTGATCCGTGAATGCCCTTGTTGATCTTCGTTTCGTCACTGCTTCGCTGACGTTCATGTCAAGAATCCTGTCGCTGTTCTCGTTTCTTGGTGATCCTAAAAGGCTCTCGTTTTGAAGCAAGATAAGATGGAAAAATAACTTATGCTTGAAGTGAGTATAAGTATACGTTATATGATGCCTATGCGTAGTTTTTACGCGAAAAAGGAGAGGGACCCTTTATGAATAATACCCCAAAGAAGAATATCTCGCGTAGATCGATACTAAGTGGCGGCGCGGCAGCTGCTGTTGCTGTTTCGATTATACCATCCAAGGTTTTTGCGATGCCATCGAGTGTGGCGCGTGAACTTGGAAGTAAGCTGAGTAGTCATCGTCACGGCAATAAAACATTGGCAAAATATCTTTGTGAGAGTGTTCATTCCAAGATTGCTACTCGTTTAGATCGCGTAATCGCCGACCCAGCAGTGGATGGTGAGCAAACGGCTCTGGCTTTGATGGAAGCTAGATGCCCAGGATGTAGTGAACGTGTGCATCCCGATACCAGTAACATTTCAGCGGTGATTCCAAAGTGGAAATCTCAATCCATCAATGCACCCCATAATATATCGCGAGGCATAAACATATGACCCTTTCCAGCAAAACCATTTCAAGACGCGGATTTGTATCTGGTACTTCTGCCATTGGTGCATCGGCGGTGCTAGGGGCTCTTTTCGGGCCAAGTCTCGCAACTGCTGCAGCTAAAGCAGTTCCTACTGTTGCCCCAGCAGGTGTGGCAGCAAACGGAACTTATCCGTTCTTTGTCTATCATTGCAGCCTGGTGCATAAAGCAATGTGCGATAAGCTGACGCGTATTGTTGCTGATCCTGCTATCTCCGTTGAGGAAACCAACAAGGCACTGCGGTCCACCAGATGCCCTTGCTGCGATACGCAGATTAATGCCTCTTACCCTGCTATTCATCGAGAAAATGGGAAAGTCCATGTATGAGCAACCGACAAAGCGTAGCTTTCTAAAAGGGCTGGCAGCAACTGGTGCTGCGGTTTCTCTCGGATTGCCGCTTGCTACCCTTGGGCAGGTAAATGCAACATCGGCTGGCTACACACGCCAGGGCTTTGCGCCTTTGCCTCATAAGACAGCCTATGTCTTCGCGAGTGATCCTCGGGCTGGCGATCCAGCATTTCAGGTAATGCCCGGCTAATAAAAGCCAATCTAAAAAACGTAAAGCCCGGTTTGATGCCGGGCTTTTTTGTATCATGCTCATAATTTTGTCTTAGCGGAACATGCCGCGTTCCACTTCGCGCTGGCGGCGCTCAAGGTCATAAATCGATACCGAACCATTTAGATACTGCATTTCGGCAGATGGGCGTTTTTTGTTTCCTGAAAACAGGCGGGTAAGAATATTGCGTTTCATCTCATTGTCTTTCGTAAAAAGTCATCTTTTTTTCTTGCAAAACCGATATGATGATTTGGCCTGATTTTTACAATATCTGAATTTGCGTTGCAGCCCTGCGCCAATTGCAGATCAGAATTCACCGTTTCATTACGGTTTTCAGCGGAAAAATTGCAAATCGGCCTCATTTTCATAAAATGAGTCGAAAACCAAGCCATGTCATAGCAACAAATTTTTCTTGCAAAAACGACGATTTTGCGCAAGATTTTCCGTGTTCGGGCAATTTGCGAACATGAAGACGACTGGAAGACCCAAGTAAATACCAATTGTGGCAACCGTTTTCGGCCCACATTTGGAACCTGAGCGTACCGGATGCGCCATAAAAGTTCCGGGTGAGCATTTGCTGCCGGCCTCGGCGTTGGATGCCACAGGTATCTGCCTTTCTTCGACATACTGCTCTGCTTGACTAGGCCGGATATCCGGCGACGGCTGTACCGTTTTTATGGCAAGAGCGGCGGCACACTGTAAGAAAGGGACTAACATCATGGCTATGACTGGCACTGTAAAATTTTTCAACATGGACAAGGGTTTTGGCTTCATCACACCCGATGGCGGCGGCAAGGATGTGTTTGTGCATATCTCTGCGGTTCAGGCATCGGGCATGACCTCACTTGCTGAAGATCAGAAAGTGAGTTTCGATACGGAAGAAGACCAGCGCGGCAAGGGCCCCAAGGCCGTCAATTTACAAAGCGCATAAGCAGGCTTTTGCTTTTTAAAATGTTTAGCCGGTTCCGCCAAAGCTCTATAGGCGGGGCCGGTTTTTTCTTGGGTGAGACAGGCGAAGCTTTGCGTCTCGCATCTCCCTCCCCCTTGTGGGGAGGGATTAAGAGTGTGGGGCGTTAGAATAGCGAACATTGAAAACCATCATGCCTAAACAGAAATGCGCACCCCCACCGTTTCACACTGCACTTCGTTTGCGTTCAACCGCCTCCCCACAAGGGGGAGGCAATATGACCCGTCAATCTATTCAATCGGCCAAGACAAGCGAAGCGCCGTCGATGCGCGGCAGGCGTTTTTCAAAGAAAAGCGCTGAGAGCGGACGAGCTTGCGTACTCACTCCACAGTTTCCCGCCAGCGGTTTGAAAAGCACGAAAACAGGGCGCAGACAAAACACCATACTGTTGATTTTTATAAGATGCTTTGACTGCACCCTGTCGGCGATTGGGCATCCGTGAGGACTTCCCTTGGCGCTGAAACTTCCTACTCTTCGAAAACAGATGGTCCAGTAATCCGGCATCTGTAATCTTAAAGTCGAACAACAATCGACTATCGCTCCTTAGTAAGCGACTGGCAGCTCCTTAT
>Ga0075467_10000457_pt1 | contig 32428 bp, 30 predicted proteins | sample DEB08_DNA_9_FD_75067 | JGI IMG/M metagenome (GOLD analysis project Ga0075467, IMG submission 75067) | Aqueous microbial communities from the Delaware River and Bay under freshwater to marine salinity gradient to study organic matter... | ecosystem: Environmental > Aquatic > Marine > Coastal ... | reverse complement strand
GCGAGATTGATCGGATGGTTTCATTATTTATTCCTGTAGAAGACACACTCATTATTGAGGGTGATAGGAATAGTGTGCCGATCCTTGGCTTTCTTTGCCGCTTAGCGGCTTCGTTCAACAAGTAACAAAACTACCGCCTTCGGCTGGGAAACGTTTGTAGGGCGTTATGTAGGTATAGATTGAAGCAACGAAAGAAATTCTCAATTAGAATAAGGCATCGAGCAAACCTTATGTTTGATGCACACTTTCACTCGCCTGGAGAACAGATAGTTACATCTTTTGTCTTGCTTGCGCTCCTCGGTGTTTTTGCCTATCCCATTTTTCGTGAAGGGCCGGGCTTCTTGTTCTGGGTACTTTTAATTGCAATGTTAGTAATCGTACTTTCACTTATCATGGACTTCTATTTCGTGATATTGAAGCTTATAACAAAGTTAAAAAAGCGAAGAGATAAAGGTGAAAGTTAAACTACATAACAAGAATAAGAACTGCAACTCACTGCGTTCGTTCGGACGCGCAGAAAACGCGCGCCCATTTTCACGGTGTTATGGGTACTTAGAGTGAGGTATATACTATTATCTTTTTTGATTTTCTTCTCCTTAAGCTCCCACGCTTCATGTGTGATTCTTCTTCATGGCCTAGTAAGAACAGCTAGTTCAATGAAGTTAATTGAGAAAGATCTTCTAAAAGAAGGTTTTTTCCCTATTAACGAGGGTTATCCGTCAAGGAAATATCCAATTGAAATACTAGCTAGTTTGGCGATAACTCCGGCTCTAGAAAAATGTCCAAAAGGAATGGAAGTGAACTTTGTCACTCACTCCCTTGGTGGAATTTTGGTACGCGAATATTTAGATAAAAACGAAGTAGCGAATTTAAACCGAGTAGTCATGCTAGCTCCTCCAAACAAAGGCTCTGAAGTTGTGGATAAACTTAAACGTGTTCCAGGCTTTCGCTTTATAAATGGATATGCTGGAATGCAACTTGGTACAGATGAGCTAAGTGTTCCCAATACTTTGGGTAAAGCCAATTTCGATGTTGGCATTATTGCCGGAAATAGAAGCGTGAATTTGGTATTGTCATCTCTAATACCCAACGCTGATGACGGAAAGGTTTCTATAGAAAACACAAAACTAGAGGGTATGAATGACCATATAGAAATGCGTGTCACACACCCATCTATCATGAAGAATAGAAAAGTCATTGCTCAGGTTGTTAGGTACTTAAAGAATGGCAGTTTTGAACATGCGCCCCCCCCCATAACAACAAGGTCAAGACAATGGTGGACACCCATTTCTAATATTTATAATGAATAAATTTTTTGCCGTTCTTGGAGTTATAGGCCTCACCTGTGGCCTAATATATTCAGCTTTCATGGTTGGCACACAGATCGGATATGAGCGCAGCTATGACGTCTACAACCTAAAGGCCGGATCGGATGCTTATCACGTTGGTACTATGCTTGCGTTGTATCAACTCGATCATGGACAATATCCTGACAAGCTTGAAGCGCTTGTCGGCGATTACACAAGTGAAATACCCCGAGACCCTTGGGGTAAAGAATTTGGCTATATACGTGACGATACAAGCGCAATAATTTTTATTAATGGAAGTTCTGAGAGAGATCCGCGACAAATTTTTCATGTTGTACGAAAAAAAATGTAACGGGCGCTCTTGCGCGAACACTCACCGTAAAAAAAATATAGTGTATTAATCTATAAATAATATAGCTATGGATGCTCAGCTAAAAACCCCAAATGAAACTCAAGCACATCAAGGTAGATGAGAACGGGCGAATTGATGCGGTTGTCAACCTCGTTGAATTTAATAACACTATAAAATGGACAATAGTCAATTTAGTCTTATAATGAGTCTAGGATGGCACTGGTCATAGGCAATTGTTAATAGAGACAATTTCACTCGGTGCTGTAAAGGAAAATACAACAAAGGTGAAGTTATGACCCTGCCAAACTCTTTTTTAGCACTACTACGCACTCGATATTTACTGCGAATATGTTCATTGTTCGTTCTTTCACTAGGCTTACTGAATTCAGCTTGGGCCCAATCAGACCTTATATATGAGCCAATCTCCGCATGGAATGGCAAAAAGGTTTACTTATCTCCCGCACGGCACAGTGACGCGGGAGGCCGCGGCGAATGTGTTGGGAGCCAAGGAATGGGTAGTCTCGATGAAAATACGTCAGCGTATCGATTCGCGTATTACGCAGCGACCGGTAATTATGTCGGTTCATCGACTAGCACCAGTATCTACCGAAATTTACGTACGCGTGGCTACAAAGTACGAATTGGGCGAGGAACGGTTAGCTCCGCGATCAGCAATTCGAATGCCTGGGGAGCTACCGTGCATATACCGATACACAGTAATGCGCGCGGTGAGAGTTGCGGTAACACAGATGCGAGTAAACACGGAACTCATCTAATCTACAAATCATATGGTGCTACTGGTGGTGAAGGCCTTTCAGGTCATATAAAAAATACCGTCGGCGCAGCTAGCCCTGGAACTAACGATCTTATTTGTCACAATAGTAGTGCGTGTACTCTTTTTAATTGTCTGGGTGAGTTGTGTAACACTTCTGCCAAAGCAGCTTATTTAGAACGCGAGTTCCATACCTGGAATAGCGGAGCAAAATGGATAAGTACAGATGAATATAATACTTGGCGACTGGGCTGGGCGATAGATCTGTTCCTCGGATATCCCCGTGGCTAACGGCTTTTTCTAACTGATTTACTCAGCCAAGCTGCACTCTCACTTTACTATTTTTAAGCAATGAAAAAATCATCTATCATTCTTACGTTAACTGCTTGCCTTACCTTAGTTGCTGTTGTTGCCGCTGTTCTTGTAGACAAGCAAGCAAAGACGTCGACCGAGCGTATTGCTAAGAATGTTGATGGTACTTCTATAGCCGCACAAAGTACGGTTATAGAAGAGACCAACAATGTGTTAAATGACGACTCAGCAGCAGTGAGTGACTTGGGTTCAAATTCGAACGAAAGTAATATTTTACAGATCTCGGATCTCGCCAAATATCCGGGGTTCGGACACAATGATGATGAAGACGAGCAAACCTTTTCAATAGAAGAAGAACGCCGTGAGAACCTGATTGCAGATTGTATGCGCGAGAGCGGGTTTGATTACACTCCCGCGCCTTCTATTGTGCTCGATGATTCGGTGCTTGAGAATGAGAAAGAATTTGAACGGCTATTGGCTGAAGCGGCTACTAACCCAAACCAATCATACGTAGATCAGCTGTCTCCATCGATGAGCCAGAGCTACTATTTGGCTCTCACGGGCTTAGCTGATCCGAATATCCAAGAAGGTTTAGATCATGAGCTAGCGGCTAACAGCAATAGTTGCGTCAGTAGAGCTTTTGAGTCTATTCCGGGTGTTTACGCAAAACGTAACGGGCTTGAAACTGAGCTTAATACAATGGAGTCCGAGATCAGAAATGATCAACGCTCGATCGCCGCTACACAGAAATGGTCGAATTGTATGTCTGAGTTGGGGCATACGTTTGAACGCCCTAGTGACGCCCATCGATTTGTCGATCAAACTATTATTTCAAATTTAAATAGCACTGGCCAGGCTCAACCAGGAGATGAACAAGTTATACGTCAACTTTATCAAGCAACTGATCAATGCGCTTTAAAAGCTCAGTTACAAAGCGTTAACCAGATAGTTCGAACAGAATATGAAAACCGATTTGCGGCGAACTATCGAGATCGATTGAAGAATTAACGTGGTATTTGGCGTAGATATTTAAAAGCTCGAACAGTAACCTTTACTAAAGGGCGTCAAACACTTTTCTAAGAATGTCTGTTCTGATTGTTTGTCCGACTACCAACTTTAGACATTAACAATAAGAACCGTTAGATTGGATTTAAACTACTATTTTTAGGAGAAATGATATGTGTAAAAAGGTCGCTATAACGTTACTTTTCTTGTCGATGATTACCGGCGTGGCCCAGGCAAGGGATTTGTATAAACTGTATGGCGATGCGCCAATGGGCTCAAAATTTCGACCAGTCGAAGCTAAATCTCCGATCCCCTTTAACAAAGAGTATGACAAGCTGACACAGAAGCAACGCAACTTATATCGTTTGCACTTTGATGGCCTCGCCAAAGATGAAATTCCTCCGTTCCCAAAGTATGGAACTAAATCTATCTATCTGCCAATAATCAAAGGACACGAGCGAATTGCACGTGGCGGCTGGTTACGACTGATTGCTGCAATCGATGAGAATGGTAAGGTAGAGGAAGTGAGTGTGTATGAATCACCTCATAAGGAGATGACAGAGTTGGCGCTTTCAGTACTGTTTCATGCAAAATTTACGCCAGCTACCTGTGCGGGTAAGCCATGCAAAATGGATTATCGCTTTGATTTTAAATTGCGCAAACGCGTCAAGCAGATGAATTCTCTTAATAGCGAGGACATTCCAGGCAGCGGCCCAGCCTAACGCTAACTTAGTGCACATTAGCCGTTGTCACACGACAACGGCGTCGACCAAAAAATCACTGCATTGTTTTATCAATCGCTAGACCAGCTGGTGCCTGACACGTTGGCATCATCTCCAACTTGTTAATATTTACGTGCTCTGGCAAACCGGCTATCCACTCGACACTGGCGGCGATGTCATCCGGTCTCAGTGCATCGCAGTTAGCGTATACCGCATCAGCGGCTTTGTTATCGCCATGAAAGCGCACTTGCGAAAACTCAGTTTCGCCAATCATGCCCGGTGCTATATTAGTAACTCGTACCCGAGTACCCAAAAGATCGGTTCTTAAATTGATGCTGAACTGCTCGACAAACGCTTTGCTGGCACCATAAACATTTCCGCCTTTGTAGGCGTAGTTACCGGCTACTGAACCGAGGTTTATGATATGACCTTTATTACGCTCAACCATGCCCGGCAATATTTGCCGAGTCAGATACGCTAAGGCCATACAATTGGTTTGAATCATGGTCTGCCAATCATTCCAATCGCTTTTATCTGCGCTCGATACACCAAGCGCTAGCCCGGCGTTATTCAGCAGTAAATCTATATCCTTAAACTGATCGGGCCGAGCCTCGAGCATCTCGGTCAATTGCTCAAAGTTATTTACATCGCAGGCGATAACATGGCAATCAGTTGCGAGGCTGTCGGCTAACTCAAGCAACTTAGACTCACGGCGAGCGACTAAGATTAGTTGGTAGCCAGCTTTACTCAAGCGTTTTGCTGTGGCGCGTCCGAGACCCGCAGATGCACCCGTAATTAAGGCGGTTTTAACATCCATAGTGATGCTTATTAGTTTATGTTGGTTGGAGTTAAACTATAAGCCAAGCGATACGCTAAAACCAGATTGTTTAATCCCCAGAGAAAAACTAAAGACATATTACTGCGGTTGAACCCTTGTTGGTTGGAATTGGAAAACAAAGCTCGTCTGCCTGAACTACCGGTGAGCAGATTGCGCTCTCACCTTCAGCGCTTGGGTAACTGACACTGGTTGAGGTATCAGCTAAGCGTAATAACTTACCTTCTTGTCCGCCGGGGTTAAATTGATCGTTTACAACCACATAAAGTTCATTCTCAACATCCTGACCAAAGCCAGTAACATATCCGACAAGCGGCACGCCTAAAATGAACTCCCGTAATTGGCTATTAGCTCGGTTCTGATGAAAAAGTCGGCCCGTAGCCGTGCTGAAATTACTACCAGAAAAGTCGCCGAAAACATAATGATTGGCTAACTCTGGTATTTCGCTGCCACGATAAACAAAGCCACCAGTGACAGATATACCATCGTCGTGATCATATTCAGCGATTGGGTCTATCACATCATTGGGTAGGCTCGGAGCGGCGACATTACTCAGATAAGTACCGCTGTCCGGACCCGGATTATAAAAATTGAAACTGCCCTCTTTCCAATTCCAACCATAATTTCCGCCGCTGACCACCACGTCAACTTCTTCAACTTGGTTTTGCCCTACGTCGCCAGTGTAGAGCTCACCAGTAACCGCATCGAACGAAATTCTAAATGGATTACGGAAACCATAGGCAAATATTTCATCAACCCCTTGGTCACCAGCAGCGATAAACGGGTTGTCACCTGGGATACCATATTTAGCGTTGAGCGAATTATTACCCAGTGGGTCTATTCTCAATATACTTCCCAGCACATTAGTATTATCACGGGAGTTTCCGCCTAAATTGTGACCCAGCCCTTGGTCGTTTGCAGAACCACCATCGCCTAAGCTAATATATAAAAAGCCATCTGGGCCAAAGGCCAAATCGCCGCCGTTATGATTATTTTGCGGCTGATCGATGATCATCAATGTATCGAGCTTTTGTATTCTCGAATTGCAACTGGCATCTATAGCCCTATACTCTACCACCATTGACCGATGAGCTAGGCTAGGAGCACGCCCAAGCTCATCAGTTGAAAAATCAACATCATCATCTTGAGAATTTCTTGCCGGCTCCGATTGGTAGGTATAGAACAAGCCATTGCTCTGGTAGTTTGGGTGAAAGGCTAAGCCAAGCAATCCACGCTCGTCATAGCTCGGCGATATGGGAACTAGGTCAGGCCCAACATCATGAAACAACGTTTTATTGCCAGTGCTCAGCTCGACCCTGAATATCTTTCCAGTTTGCTCTACCACAAACATACTACCGTTTATCCCCGGTGCGGTAACACCTCGTAGCGGCGCGTTAAAGTTTGTCGCAACCTCAACTAAGCGAGCACTTATGGTGCCACTAGTAATATCAGCTATCGGGTTACTAATCGAAGCACTCGGGAAATCAATATCGGTAGACGATGGCGTCGCCGGAGGCGGCTGGTTAGTTGCCGTCGAGCCGTTAGAAAAATAGATCGTATTTACATTGCCGACCGCCCAGCCGGGCTGAAAGCTAGCAATTATTTGATCAAGCGATGCAGCACCGACCGAGTTACCGTCGAGATTGTCAAACTCAACGGAGTCAATCGCTTCATCGATGCTCTCGTTCTCGTTCCTGATTAGATCCCTTATCTGCCAGCCATAACTATTCCATGGTGACCCACCCTCAACATCTCGATGACAGACCTGGCAGCCATTTTCATCGGCTATCGCACTGCCGCCAATATCATCGGCATTAGAATTAGGGTAAATCACTCGCCATCTGTCACGATACGTCTCAAAAGCGGAAACCGATGTATATGAGACAACCAAGCCGATAGCCAAAGCTATTTTCAATAAGCGCATACTTGTTTTCTAATTAAGCTAAAAAGTAGGGTGAAAAGTAAGGTAAAAATTGACTGAACCTTGCCGCTGCTGAAATCTAAGCCATCAGATTACTAAAGATGCCTGAAAATTCTTGTAACGGCGCCTCGCCGGTATAGCCTGACGCGGTACGCGGAAACACCGAGCTGGATGATCCAGGTACAACCCAGTCACTAACCTTAGCTAAAAATGAATCGATTTCACTGCGTGGATCTATGTCAGGCGTTCGCAGGTTTGAGTTGTCATACTTATCAACTTCAATATCGGGGAACATCTCACCGTACACACCGCCGCGGACTCCGTCGCCAAGCACTATCATCAAGTTACCCTTACCATGGTCGGTGCCGCTATCGCCGTTATCACGAATTTGACGACCAAACTCACCTGCGACCGTTAACACAACCTTTTGTCGATCTGCTGCGCTAGCAAAACTTGACCACAATGCTGAAAAGCCACCATGCCATGCATTGGAATTACTTGGGTTAGAACCAAATTGGCCACCAAAAATATCTTTTAGGCCGCTCTCTATTCCTCGATTCTCAAACGGGTTGTTTGGATCAGAGTCTAAGATTGCCGCCAAACGACGTTGCGAACCATGACTGTCCCAGCCGCCGTAGCTCAACGACATGACTCTAGGATTAATTAGATCATTGGTTGCCGCGACATCATAAAAGTTACGAATTTGATCGCCAAACCCCCGACTTCTCAATACTCTGCGGCCTAAGTTTCCGGCGTCATTAGGGTCTGGGTTAATGCCATCAACGTCTGATCTCAACGCTTGAATCAAGGTAGGAATTGGCACTGTTTCTAATCGACCTTGAATCAATTCACCGAATTCACGGATTTTAGACTCGTGGTCCATAAACTTTTCATATACCCGAGCGATCTGCTCTTGGCGCAAACCAGCGTAATAACTCTTCGCTGCACGTGCCATTTTATCGTTACGATCATAATGTTGATTATTCTCAATATTAAAATCAAACAGACCGATCTCGCGAGAATTTTGCACCGAGATCAGGTTTCTATTGTCGATAGCATTGGGGTTATAGCTTGGTGCTGAGCCAAGCGGCCCAAAACAGAAGGCACTTGGAGAATTGGTTAATGCTATTGCATTACCACCGGCTGAGCAAGCTATCCGCCCCCCCCACCCCGAGCGATCTCGGTCATTAGAGCCGGATAAAAGATTACCTTGATCGAGCATTAATGATGACAAATCGTGAGCGCGGTTAGTACCACCAACGGCATTAAAAATCAGCGCACAATCACCAGCACGAACCATATCGATCAACCAACCAGCCTCTCGCCAGATACCGAATGTTTGACCCGTATTAAGGCCACCCGGGTCGACCATACCGGAGCCCCAGTTTTGACCTCCGACGGTAATCGGGTAGTAATCGTCATTAAAACGTTGCTGCGCTGTAACGCCAGTTTCGTTCAGTCGATGAGCACGCGTTCTATGTTTCCAATATTTAAAACCAAAACTGTCTGGCGCTGAATCGTAAGCAGGCACTATCAAGTGGCGCATATCTGGGCCACCCGATAAGTTAAGAAAACCGGCAATACGATTGCTTATCGGAGCTGGCGCGGCGATTGACGATGAAGCAAACTGCGGCAATGCGCCAGCTCCGTAGACTAGGCCGGTTGCTACCGCTGATTGTAAAAATTGACGTCGATTAAAGCTGTTGATACTCATTATTGACCCTCCGCGAATACAAATGGTGTTGTAAAAATAAACCCTAAGGCGTTATTAATACGCTCCAGTGTGTGTTCTCTAACGTCGTCTCCGCCGTTGCTGCCAGTAGTGGCTTGTAAAGGAAGAGTCATCGCACCGAGCTGAGTAAGTAGATCTTGAGCGAGTGCGTTATTGCCAATGCTCTGGCCGGTATAAACTCGATTTAATGCTTCTTTTTCAGCGACGGTAAAACCGCTAGTATTTTCATCGTTAATACGGCAGTAATCGTCCCACCTGCCGCCCAGCAATATAAAGTTTAACTGTGCTGTGTTTGTTGATTCGCGTAATTGATAATTCTCAGCGATGCACATCAGAAAATTAAAATCCAATGGATAGTCGCCATCACTCGAGCTACCAGGGTTGATCCGAGCTGCACCTAATAAAGAATAGACGTGCGCTTTTTCAAGGTCTGTGTAGTTGTCGAGATTCCCAACCGCGTGATTCCAAAGCCACTCAGCAACATCGGCTACATAATATTGACCATCAGATCGAGTTGGGAGCACGTCCTTCCACTTCTTCTCCCATGGCTGACCTTGATCGCAACTACTGCACTGAACAGCATCTCGCTGCCGATACTCCTCATCGGTCAAAAGATTGTAGTTGTTTTCAAAAGCCAAGGCAGAGTCAGATGCCTCAAGCGCTGATTGTGCGCCAAAGACATTGTGTAAGGGTCGGAAAAACTCGCCAGCGATATCACTACTAATGACCCCACCAACAGAACGCCCGGCTCGCCCACTGTAAGAGGCACCACCAAAATACGCTTCTAAATTATCCAAGTTGTTCTTGTTCGCCATATACAGCGCGCGTTCATGGCTAGTTAAATATTTGAATTGGTTGTTGCTGTGGAACAAACTAGAAATAGCATAAGCCTGTACAAACCGTAGAAGATTTTTATCAGACCCCATTGAGGCCCATGAGTTCCTTAACTGCTTTGCGCTTAGCACATCTAAATTATCATCAGCGAGTACAGAGATAATCATTACCGGCAGATTCAAAAGGCTTTCTGGGTGCTCTATTGAAATAGGCATCAGGCTATCGATTTTTTCACTAGCGTTAGCGCCACTTACCGTCTGACCTAAAATCGTCAAATTAGCGGTGTGATGCCTACTGGTTCCAAAATTAACAACAATCTCGTTTTGGATTGGCATATCAGTAAGCATTTTTGCTGTCTCACGTATCGTGCCATCTTCGTGGTTAGGATCATCAACACCGAAAATTCCATAAAATAATTGATGAATTTCACGAGCAAAGTCGTCATTCCCTCTTAAAACAAACTCATCAAGATTACGATCAAAAACCCACTGGTTTCGATCATGTCCATACTGATCGGCGACCGCAGCTGATTTAGCCGCTACCCCCATAACCTCGTGGTATGGCAGGCCAGCTTCATGAGCCGTCATGATTTTGTCATAATAATCGGCTACTTGGGCTCGGCTAACACCCGCATCACGGTTTACAGCAAGATGGTAATTAGTTTCCCAAAATCCTATTTTTTGTCTAAAAGGATTTAAGCCTCGTACTGTAACCATACGACCATAAGCATCATCGAAATTGTAACCATCTAAACCATATTGATCGCGGTTGTTAACCGGTATCGGTAGATTAGACGATGCACTGGAAATAAAGTTTTGAAAACCAAGCAGTGTTCCGTGATCGCTCTGTGTATCTGTGTAAATCTCACCATCGGCCAGTGGTGATAGTTTTAGGTTATGCTCAGCGAAGTTAAGCATTTCGACGACCGCTTCTTGCGGACGCAAATCGGCCCACTCGAGTATCTGTGTGTCCTTAGCGTGACCACCAAAGGCAAATATTTTAAGTACCTTGCGTACCGCTCGCTCGTTCCACTGACCACGAGTTAATCTTGGTAGAGATAGTTGCCGTTGCCGCTGAGATCCCAGTTCCACCCGATTTAGGGTAAGCACTAGTCCAGGCCTCACCGTGCGAATGACTATGTAGTTTATCGAACGCTGCTGCTCAACCGAAAGCGAATAACAGTTATCCTTGCCTTCAAATACATTAGCGCGTTCGCCATTAATTTCAACAATTATGTCGCCGCCTTGTATGGCCTGATTGGCGGATATGTCCAAACAAAATTCTACTCCCACCTTTTGCCTGTCGAATGCTGCGTATGCAGTGTCACTGACCGTTATCGGGCCAGGAATTTTCTGCGAAAGAGCTATATCGAAGCGGTCACCGACCGGCTCATCAATTGGGGGTTCTTCACCAAGAAGAATCATATTAATCGCTGCCAACGCTGCCGCTATTCGCTCAGAGCTTATGAATTGAGCTCCCAACGCAGTTTGCGTGCTTAATATGAGTAGAAAAAATGCCAATACTAATTTTCGACTGTAACGCGAAAACTTAGTGACACTAATTTTTAATAGAGATGGGTCATCTCTGAATAACATTACCGACATTTGGGGGTACCGAGTTATTGACTGAGTCTATTTTTATTTAATCACTCGACAATAGAAATTAATCCAAAATCCAGTGTTGGCCCCCGCCATAAAACCTAACTTTAATAACCCTGAAAAATAATAGTCTATATAGAAATAATTGCCTCGTTTATTTTAAACAATTAATAAAAAATCGCCCAAACCCGCGCCAGCAAACCGTTTACTGGCACTAGAACTAGCTATCAAGAGCCTTACTGACAATTTCCGTCACATCTTTTGCCAAGTTTTCTATTTGACTAATGCGCTGAATTTGGCTCTTCATGGCTGATTTATAAGGTTCTGAATAGTTCTTCCAGTTATTAAAAGCACTAACCAGTCGCGACGCTATCTGAGGATTAATCGAATTTAGCTCGATTACCATATCAGCCAAAAATTCGTAGCCCTTTCCATCTTGCCGATGAAAACCAACCAAGCTACCAGTATAGGCACCTATTAACGATCGCACTTTATTTGGGTTATTGATTGAAAATGCTGTGTGACCTAATAGGTCTTTAACATTGTTCAAGGTCTCCTCTTTAGGCGTCATAGCTTGCAATGCAAACCATTTATCGAGCACCAAAGTATCGTGCTGCCAATGCCGGTAGAAATCATTAATCAACACCCGGCGTTCAGGGTAGCTGGACATTATTAAGGCGTTAAAAGCAGCTAAGCGATCTGTCATATTGCTGGCTATATGATACTGATGACTTGCCAGTGCATGATAGGCGGCTTGTTCGGTAGACACCAAATAACTTAATGCTCTGTTTTTTAATGCTCGTTCTGCCACGGCTTCGGCATCAAGAGAAAAACCAGAACGTTGATTGTTATTCGCATACAGGGCATGAAACTTAGACTCCAGATCACGTGCTAGACGACTAACACATTCGTCTCGAACGCTGGAAATTCTCTGCGGATTAATTGGCTTACATTGTTCAGTAATATAGGCCGCCGACGGCAAATTCAACATCTCTGCATAGACGGCCTTGTCTACCGGGTTTGAATTTATCAGCCCTTGCATTGCTTGCAATAGGGTTTGATACGCCGGCTCGCTGATTTCACCCGTTTCTAAGGCCGGAAGAATCACCTTCAAAGACAGCCGTTGCATTGCTTCCCAGCGCGAAAAACCATTATCATCAAATTCGATTAAACCCGATAGTTCTTGATCCGACTGCTCCGTGTGTAACTTTATCGGTGCTGAAAAATCTCGCAATAAAGACACCAAGGGTTTGCTGTTGAGGCCGGCGAACTCAAAACTCTGTGACACTTGATCCAGCACCAGCATGGTCTCTTGCAGCTTAATACCGTTTGTGGAAAACAGGGCTATCGCAATCGGGATTACAAACGGTTGTTTGTCTTTTTGATTTGGAGTTGCCGGGCAAGATTGAGAAAAATCGAGATAAAGCGTATCGCCTTGAAAACGCTGTGTTAAATGAACTTCTGGCGTACCGGACTGGGTATACCAACGCCTAAACTGTTGTAAATCGACATTGTTGGCCTGCTCTATCGAGGTAACGAAATCCTCTGTAGTAACGGCTTGACCATCGAAACGATCAAAATAAAGGTCTGACCCTTTGCGAAAGCCCTGCGCACCGACCATACAGTGCATCATGCGAATAACTTCGGCACCCTTCTGATAAATAGTCGAGGTGTAAAAATTATTAATTTCTTGATACGAGTCTGGCCGAATCGGGTGTGCCATCGGGCCAGCGTCTTCTTTAAATTGATTTGCCCGAAGAACCTGTACATCACGGATTCGCTTAACCGAGCGTGACCCCATATCGGCGCTAAACTCCTGATCACGAAAGACTGTAAGTCCTTCTTTCAAACTAAGTTGAAACCAGTCACGACACGTTACGCGGTTGCCTGACCAATTGTGAAAATACTCGTGGCCGATTACGCTCTCTATCCCCTCATAATCAGAGTCAGTAGCTGATTGCTGATTGGCAAGCACGTACTTAGAGTTAAAAACATTGAGGCCTTTGTTTTCCATTGCCCCCATATTGAAGTCGTCAACCGCAACAATGTTGTAGACGTCGAGATCGTATTCTAGGCCATAGACGTTTTCATCCCACTGCATTGAACTCTTTAATGAATCCATAGCATGCTGACATTTTTCAATATTATGCGCTTGGGTATATATATTAAGCTCTACTCGCTTGCCGCTAGTGGTTTGATATTGATCACTGATGTGTTTCAAATCGCCGGCGACTAAGGCAAAAAGATAGCTTGGTTTTGGATGTGGATCATGCCATTTAGCCCAATGTGTACCGTCATTATTATCACCTCTAGCGGCAGGGTTACCGTTCGACATAAGTACCGGGTAAGCCGATTTGTCGGCGGTAATAGTAACGTCGTAAACACTAAGAACATCTGGGCGATCAGGGAAATACGTTATTCGGCGAAAACCCTCTGGTTCGCATTGTGTGCAAAAGTTTCCACTCGACTGAAACAAACCCGATAACTCGGTATTTAAATGAGGTTGTAGAGTGGTTTGAATTTCTAAACTAAGGGAATCAGGGACATCAGTTATGGTTAGTGCTTCCTTGCTCAGACTATATTGATCTTCATTGAGCAAAACCCCGTCAATTTTTAAGCTCTTTAAAGTAAGTTTTTCGCCATCTAATATAAGTGGCTCATTACCAGAACCTTGGCGCTCTAACCTTAGGGTCGCGGTTATCGTTGTCAGCTCTTTTCCAAGCTCAGCATCAAGCGAGATTGTTGGCACTAAAAACTTTGGGGCTTGATAATCTTTCAGGTAAACCGTTGTCGGGCTCATTGATGGTGGGAGGTCAGTTTCTAACATGATATAGATAAGTTTTTAGTAATAGTGGTTAACAGGTATGCCGTTGTAGGGCTCGAAGTTTACTCAACGAGGCATATGTGCGCTCTCCAGCGTATCGCCAAAGCCATCCCAAACAGGATTTAGTTCTTTCGACAAATCGGCTGCCCCACCGAGTCGCGCCCACGGCTGGTCTGTCGAATGAAAATCAGAGCCTACCGAAGAGTACAAACCGAACTGTGTCGCTAAGTCGGCCAGCATTGCTGATTGTTGCTTGTCGGTAGTCGAGGTAGACACCTCGATACCCTGAATGCCGGCCTTTTGCATCTCGTTGAGTAATCGAGATAATTTGGTTCGAGTGAATTTGTAGCGGTTTGGGTGAGCCAACACCCCGACACCACCTGCGGCTTTAATCCATGATCCTATTTGCTCTACATCGGGCCACAACATAGGGATGTATCCAGGCTTGCCTCGAACCAAGTAGCGCTTAAACGCTTGCTTCTTGTCTTTTGCATAGCCTTGATCCACCAGAACTTGGGCGAAATGTGGTCGGGTAGGCACGCCACGACCGCCAATAAGGTCCGTTACCGACTCACGAAGGTAAATATCATGTTGCTCAAAATCTTCAAACATCGCCTCGGCCCGATCAACTCGGCGTTGCTTATTTTCTACCACACCCGCTTTCAATACTCTATTGTTGGTATCTACATTGAGGCCAACAATGTGAATAAGCTGCTTATCCCAAGTGCATGAAAGCTCTATACCATCAATCAGGTTTATACCCATTTGCTTCGCAGCTAACCTAGCTTCGGGTAGGCCATCAAGGGTGTCATGGTCCGTTAATGCAAGATCTGTTATACCGGCTTTGTGCGCTAAAGAAAGTAGCTCTGTAGGGCTCAACGAACCATCAGAAAAATGCGAGTGGCAATGTAAATCAACCTTCATCGACTAAAGATCCTTGATTTTCAGGAGCTGAAAATTCGGAGTTGTTTTGGTGGTTACTATGTTCATCATATTGGTCTAAATAATTATCTAATGGAAAACGGTAAATAGGTTCGTATTCAGCGCCGCTAGTCGTCAAAACACTCTCAAACAAAACAACCTCATCAATTAAGGCTTCAAACGATACATTCATCGGAATGCCGCCTGCGTAGGCATTTCGACTATGACGATAACGGCCAAGGGTGACATGCGGTATGAATTTTCGCTTATCAATCAACAACATTGTCGACTTAATAGCATTCATCACTTGCCGCTGTACACAACTAATATCATCCGACTTATCCATCATCGCTGCGATTAGTTTAGGCCGTGCCTCCGGAAACGGACTCAAGTGACTTAATACCGCTCGAAACTCGTTTTGGCGGAGGTGGTAGTCAAGTTGCTCAGCAAGCGTTTCCAAATCTGTTTGCTGCTGTTCGCCTAAAAACGCTAAGGTTATATGGTAATTTTCCTGATCAACCCACCGAACCGCGCCGCTCTTGTCTTGATACGACATTTTTGCCGCAACATCACCTAGTTGATTGGCTGTTTCACGGGGTATAGGTAGGGCCACAAAACTTCTAATCGTCATTGTATTTACCGCCAAGATAAAACTCCTTTAAGAATACCACCGCTACCGTGATTTCGCTGACTCTTTTATGCACACGAATAGTCAAAGTTATCCACTTTATGCCAGACTCTTTTTCAACTCGATACCATGACACCTCAACATGTTATTGTTATAGAAATTTATCGCTTATAGAAATTTATCGGCTAAAATAACGTTAGGTGATGATATGCAAATTACAAAATCAGACAAGCAGCACTTACAGCAGGCCATAGCGGAACTCAAACAAGAGCACCGTAACCTTGATCTTACGATTAAAAACATGGCGGAGAGTTTTCATGCCCATACTCTTGAGGCCGGACGACTAAAACGCCAAAAGCTGAAATTGAAAGACGCTATAGCAAAACTTGAAAGCGACCTAATTCCAAATTTACACGCCTGAGTTTTAAATTCAGACCTCAGGCATAGCTCAAGGGCGAAATAATACGTGCTTGGAATCTCTCCAGTTAGGGAGGAAAACACGATTAATAGCGGTCTATTGGCAAGTCTAAGTGCCCTTGGGGTATTTTCAAGCTAGATAAAACCGCTACAGACATTTTTATTCGTTCGTCGAGTTATGCTGAGCTTGCAAATCATATTACACTCTATCGCAACTCGTTATTGTGCCCACAAGCCTTCAACTAGAAGCTTATCAACAGATCTCTACCGACTTAACTTTGAGGAGCCCTCATCATGCGCCAGAAACTACTTTCAATTGCAATTTCCGCTACTCTACTAATCTCCAGTACACCCGTTCTGGCTGCTGATAGTGATTTAACAAAAACCATTAATAACGATTACCAAACCTATCTTGGCCCGTTGTTTAAACACTTTCATGCCAACCCAGAACTCAGCACCGTTGAAAATAAAACCGCTGCGCGAATGGCAAAAGAATTAGAGGCTGCTGGCTTTGAAGTAACTAGCGGAGTCGGTGGCACAGGTGTCGTTGCTATGTTAAAAAATGGAGACGGCCCATTGGTGAGTATGCGCGCTGATATGGATGGTTTGCCGGTTAAAGAGAAATCGGGGTTAGAGTACGCCTCTAAAGCTACCCAAATAGATCCTATTACTGGAAATGAAGTGCCGGTGATGCACGCCTGTGGTCATGATGTTCATATCACTAGCTTAGTGGGTACCGCTCGGCGAATGTAGGCGATGAAGGACCAATGGTCTGGAACATTAATGCTCATCGTTCACCCAGCCGAAGAACGTGTTCTTGGTGCTAAAGCCATGATGGAAGATAAACTCTACCAACGTTTCGGCACTCCTGATTATGGCCTTGCTTTTCATGTAACCAGTGGTATAGAAGCCGGTAAGATTGGGGTTACCGATGGCAGCCCCTACGCTGGAGCCGATACAGTAGATATCATTATTCATGGTGTTGGCGCGCATGGAGCAAGCCCGCACGCAGGTAAAGACCCTATCGTATTAGGAGCCCAAATAGTTATGGCTTTACAAACCTTAGTGTCTCGCGAGCTTCCCCCCCGCGACCCCGGCGTTGTCACCGTTGGCTCGTTCCACTCTGGCACTAAACACAATATTATTTCTGACAAAGCGATATTGCAACTCACCGTTCGCAATACCAGCCTAGAAACCCGCAAGACCCTGCTAGACGGCATCAAACGTATCGCTGAAAATATGGGACGAGTCGCTGGTTTACCAGAGGACAAATTACCAGAGGTTTTAGTCTCAAACGAAAGTGTGCCGCCGACCATCAACGATGCCAAGTTGGCTCAACGCTTACGAGCTGTTTGGGTTGAGAAAATGGGCAAAAGCATTTTAAGTGAAAAGCCAAATAAAGGTATGGGCGCCGAAGATTATCCATTTTTCACTACCGAGCCTTATATTCCCAGTGTCTACTTTGCAATTGGCGGAACGCCTGAAGCCGACTTTAAAATAGCCGAAGAAGGTGGAACGCCGGTTCCAAGCCACCATAGCCCGTTATTTAAAATAACCCCCGAACCGGCGGTTACCAGCGGAGTAGAGGCGACAGTATTAGCCTTAATGGACTTAATGGGGAAATAAGCGACATCAGTTCTTCAAGTTTAGTCAATTAACATGCAATTCTCGGTCGACGACCAACGCTTGCTAGAGCAAATAATGATGCTTCGGCGCGATGTACGTGGCAATCATTTTAATGATCGTGCGATCTCTGACAGCGATATAGATAAAATATTGCATGCGGGTTTCCTCGCTCCCTCGGTTGGCTTTTCACAACCCTGGGAGTTTGTGGTGATTAGAAATATGTCTATCAAACAGGCTATTGCTGATAATTTTAAACGCGAAAACGGCATGGCTGCTGAATTGTTCGAAGATCAGAAACATGAGCAATACGTTAAACTCAAGCTCGAAGGAATTTTAGAAACCCCGATTAATATAGCGGTATTTTATCGGCCGTCGCCCGAGCCCGTGCTTGGTCAAACAAGCATGGTCGAGATGGGTGAATACAGTGTGGTTTGCGCGATTCAGAACATGTGGTTAATGGCCCGTGCCATGAACATCGGAATCGGTTGGGTTAGCATTCTCGACGCTAACTCAGTAAAAGAAACTCTCAATGCTCCACAAGAAAATAAACTAGTAGCTTACCTCTGTGTTGGCCATGTCGATACATTCTTAGACAAGCCAGAGCTTGAGACCCTCAATTGGAAGCAACGTAAGTCTACAGACTCTTCGGTTTATCAGAATTCGTACTAATTAATTCTCGCTTTTTTACTTTATTTTTAAATAAAATCAAACCGTTGAGCAAGTTAAACGCTTCATTTAATTGATAATCACGCGCGAGCAGCTGCTGTGCTTCTTCCTGCTTTTTAGTCGGCTTTTCCAGGCTTTCTTTTTTATCACTATCTTTGCTGCTGCCCTTGTCACTATCATTATCCAGTCGTCCAGGTAAATCATCTTCTTTTATTCGTTTGAAGCCTTTTTCACGGTCTTTAAATTCTCTGTACTCAACCAATACATCAGGCTTAATACCTTCAGCCTGAATGGATCGACCATTAGGCGTGTAGTAACGGGCAGTGGTCAACTTGATAGCTTCTTTATCGTCAATGTTGAGTACCGTTTGCACCGACCCTTTACCAAACGAATCAGTTCCAAGTATTAACGCTCGGCCATGATCCTGAAGCGCTCCGGCTACAATTTCTGAAGCACTTGCCGAGCCACCATTGATAAGTACCACAAGCGGCTTACCATCGATAAAATCACTTGGCGTCGCCCTGTAGTCCTGATCGATAGTACCTGACCTACCCTTGGTAGAAACAATCAGCCCTTCATCAATAAATACGTCGGCGATTGAAATTGCACTAGTAAGTAAACCACCAGGGTTGTTCCGTAAGTCTAATATTAAACCTTCAAAGCCTTCGCTCTCACGTAGTTGCTTTAGTTCTTTACGAAAGTTTTCGGCAGTGGCTATTTGGAATTGTGTAACTCGAAGATAACCGATTGAATCACTCAACCGTTTTCGTTTCACCGACTTTAAACGGACAAGCGCGCGGGTAAGCTCAACATCAAATGGATCTGGTTCAGATTCACGTAAAATGGTAATGGTTATCTTGGTGCCAGGCTTACCACGCATACGCTCAGTCGCCTCACTAAGGCTCAAGCCTGAAACGGTTTTGCCATCCATTCGAATGATTAAATCACCAGTCATAATTCCGGCTTCGGCGGCCGGAGTATCGTCAATTGGTGCGACTACTTTGACAAAACCGTCTTCCATGATTACTTCCATGCCGAGACCACTAAAAGCCCCGGTTGTACCTTCGTTGAGGTCATTATAACGGTCACCTTTTAGATAAACCGAATGCGGGTCTAAGCCACTCAACATGCCCTCTATTGCGTATTCGAGCAATTGCTCATCACTGATTGGTTCAACGTAATTAAGCTTAATGCGAGTAAAAATTTCAGCAAACATACGGATTTGTGACAGTGGTATTGGAGTTTTTTCTAATGCGTCTACCTCGACCTCCGTTTGAGCCAGTATCGGCCCGCTAATAACCATGAGCATTAAGGCCGAAGCCGATAATAGGTGTCTTAGTCGCAGGCAGTTCATCATTGGTTAATTCTCATTAAGTCTATTTATTAGCATTTTGGGCAACGCTGATGCTAATCATAAAGTAAAAAATTTGGCTGGTGATTACTTATCAGCACCGTTTCGCGCGAAAAATAATTAACGGCACCATTTTGAAGCATCTACGGGTGTCGCATTATCGCGTATCTCAAAGTAGAGCCCGTGCGACTTCAAGCCACCCGTCATACCACTATTTGCTATAACATCACCACTGGCAACAATATCACCAACGTTCTTAAGTAAGCGATCATTATGCCCATATAAACTAATATGATCATCACCGTGATCAACAATGATCAATAAACCATAACCCTTCAGGAAGTCAGCAAAGAGTACTCGGCCTCTGAAAATGGTTTTTACTGATACCGAACTTTGGGTATTAAAGAATATGCCTTCTGAACGCATTCCAGATTCAGGCAATCGACTACCAAAGCGACGTGTTATCTCTCCCTCTACTGGGTACGATAGCTGCCCTTTCTGCTTAATGAACCCGCCTTTCACCGGCAATCGCGTTACCTCTTGCTTTGGCGTTGAGGTCGGCGGCTTAGCATCCTTTGGCTTTGATAACTCTCGTTTACGTTTTTCAGCTTCTTGTTTCGCCCTTAATTGATCTAGACGTTTTAACTCGGCGGCTTGTATCTTAAGTTGACGAAGTAATGATTGAAGTCTTTCACGATCGTTTTTTAACTTCTCCAAGGTTTCCGCATTGGAGGCAATTTTTTTATCTAATCTGGCTATAGAATCAGCGCGTAGCTGTTTTGATTTTAGGAAATCGGCCTGTAGTTTAGTTTTCTCTTTACGCTCGGAGTCCAGCTTGGCTATCACCTTCGTCTGCTCTTGCATTAAGGCTGTAAGTTCACTCGCCTTTCGAGCCAGCAACTCGATACGGCCCTTTAATGCATCTGAAAAATACTGGTAGTAGTTACTCAACCGGCCAACAGCATAAGGATTTTCTTGGTTCAGTAATTGCTTAATTAAGTCAGGCTTTGCTTGTAAATATTGGCTACTTATTAAGGTTCGTAGAGCTTCACGATTACTGCTCTGTGACTCTATTACTTTACTAATTTGTAGGCTTAGAGCTTCGTTCTCATGTTGGTTTTTTGCTAAGTCGTAGTCTATTTTCTGCAATAACTGATCCAAGCTACTTATTTTTTGCTCGGCGGCCATAAGCTTGTCACGTTCAGTCGCGACTAAGGCTTTATTAGCATTTAGGTTACGACTAATATTCTTAATTTTTTGCCCTATTTCGCCAATCGACTTTTGATAGCTCTGATCACTCTCTTGTGCGTATACAGTGCGTACCGACTCGGTAAAAAAAGCGCATTGAACTACTAAAGTGCAGAGAAACGGTATACATAATTGAAACGATCTAGACATCTTTTTTTGCTAAGGGTTTTTAGGTATTATTAGGCCGTTTTTAGGGCTTCGGTGTTGTATACTTCGCAGCTATTTTAATTATAGCTCGTTGCTCCCTTTTGATTTGGGTTGTTTTACATAATGCGTTTCAGCTAAAAGCATTATGAAGAATTTATCTGATAATTAATCACAGGGGGTATATTGGCTTCGATGATGACAAACTGTAAACATGTTTATTGAGTTCGTTAACGAAAACTTATGGTGGTTCGTTGCACTAGCAATCGTATTCAACCTATTACTTCTATCAGTACTGCAAAACTCGGTACGCGGGGCCAATAGTGTCTCGGCGTTAGAGATGCCGGCGCTTCAACGAAAGGGTAAGTCGGTGGTGGTCGATGTGAACAAAGCCGAGCACTACGCGGCTTCACACATACCTAAATCAGTTAATTTTCCACTTGAGACGTTGAATGCTGATAATAAAGCCCTACTAAAACATAAGGAAAGCACCGTAATAGTGACTTGCCAGACTGGAGCAAGAAGCGCCAAGGCTGCTAAACAATTAATTTCACTAGGGTTCACTAATGTGAATATTCTAAACGGCGGTTTGGTCGCTTGGTCTAAAGAAAACCTCCCACTTACCAAAGTCAAAGCTTAAATCGCTAGACATTCAGGCCTTTTGGTCTGCACAACATATTAATATACTTTAAGAGAAGATCATGGCTGAAGAACAGGCACAGCAAAACACCTTTGACATCCGAAAAATTTACGTAAAGGACATTTCAGTCGAATCTCCTAACTCACCAGGTATCTTCTTGAAAGATCCGGGTGCTCCTGAAGTTAGTGTAGACGCTAGTATTCAGGCTAGTAAATTGGAGCAAGAAGGTTTCTATGAGGTTGTTCTGGGAATGACTATCACATCGAAGATGGGAGAAGAAACTGGGTTTTTAGTTGAAGTTCAGCAAGCAGGTGTTTTTCATATACTTGGATTAGCTGATGCTGATTTACCTTTAGCGCTAGAAATCGCATGCCCGAATATATTATTACCATTTGCTCGCGAAGCTGTTTCCGATCTGGTTGGCAAGGCTGGTTTCCCACAATTACTATTATCGCCGATTAACTTCGAAGGCTTGTATCAGCAAAAACTTCAACAGAAAGCGGCCGGTAAAGTACAATCAGCTACAGATGAAGCTGCTTTGCAGTAAGTTTTTGAAATAGGTCAGACAATAAACGGGTCTTGGAGTTCACAGGATTTTTAGTATGAAAGAAATGAATTCATTAATACGCTTACCACTTATACTTGTTTTAATGCTTGTCGGTACGGCTTGCACTACCTTAGATGTAACTGACGACCCGATGTTGCAGACCAGTGGTGACCCATTAGTCGGGCTCAACCGTGGTGTTTACGCATTCAATAACGCAGCGGACAAAGCGGTATTGAAGCCCGCTGCAAAAGCCTATAGCACAGTTGTGCCAAATCCTGCACGCAAGGCTGTAGGTCATTTCTTTAGTAATTTGGGCGAACCGTTAAACGCCCTAAACAACTTATTACAAGGAAAGGTCGATGGTGCGTTAACCTCTACCTACCGATTTGCGGTAAATAGCACTATCGGAGTTTTCGGCTTGTTTGATGTTGCCAAGTCATACCAAGTGAATAGAAAGTATGAGGATTTCGGTCAAACACTCGCTGTATGGGGTGTTAAGCCGGGTCCGTATCTAGTATTACCGTTTTTAGGCCCGTCCAATTTACGTGATGGAATTGGTTTTACTATCGACAATTTGGCGTTTAATTCTGCTGCAGCAATCAGTGATGATAGTGCAACACGTTTTGGCCTAACTGCTTTGAATGTGATCGATGTAAGATCTGGACTGTTAGGATCAGTTGATTTAATAGAACATCAATTAGATCCCTATCTATTTCTGAAAGAAGCCTACGAGCAGACTCGATTAAATTCGATCTATGATGGAAATCCACCGGTACGATCTGACGACGATCTAGATTTCTAATACAACAGAATGGCTCATTATGCTGTTGGCGACATTCAAGGATGTTACGATCCGCTATCGCGGTTACTAGACCGGGTTAACTTTGACACCAACAAAGATACATTATTGTGTGTCGGTGACTTGGTTAATCGAGGTCCAAAGTCTCTGAAGACACTGAGACTACTTAAAAGTTTTAATAAACAATGTGTTAGTGTCTTAGGAAACCATGATATTCATTTATTATCAATGATGTATGGCATTCGAGAACCCCGCCAACACGATACATTAATCAAAGTGATCGAAGCCCATGATGCTCAGGAAATCGCGGATTGGCTGAGGTCAAAGCCGCTGTTGCACGTTAACTCTGATCGTCATTATATTATGTGTCACGCGGGTATATACCCTTGGTGGTCGCTTAAAGAAGCGTTGCTGAATGCTCAAGACGTGGAAGCGGTTCTTCGAGAAGAAGAAAGCTGCGTTAACTTGCTCAGGTCAATTTATAGCAATAAGCCTAGTAAGTGGTCTTCAGGTTTGAGTAAACTTGAGAAACGTCGGTTTACAATCAATGCTTTCACTCGTATGCGTTTTTGTAGCCCTACTGGGCACCTCAACCTTCAAGAAAGTGGCTTTAAAGGTAAGGCTAATATTAACACTATCCCTTGGTTTGACTTTCCAAATAGAAGTATTAAAGACTATCGCGTTATTTTTGGTCATTGGTCAGCGTTAGGCTTACTAAATAAAAACCAATACCTGTGTCTCGACACCGGCTATGTTTGGGGACGAGAGATGACAATGGCTAAAATTCCAAAGAAAGCCAGTAAACCAGTAACCCTATACACTGAAGCGAATAATGAAGCCTAAAGAACAAAACAACTTAATCACGGTAACTTCTGAGGCGGGATTTGTGCCTCAGCAATCAGAACCGGATGATAACCGCTATGTTTTTTTTTATACGATAACAATTCATAATGATTCGGAGACTGCGTGTCAATTGCTATCTCGTCATTGGATAATTGAAGATTCAAATAAGAAAGTAGAAGAAATATTTGGCGAGGGAGTGATCGGAGAACAACCTCTAATTCAACCTGGAGAGAAATACCAATATACCAGTGGTGCTGTTTTAGAAACTGAGATAGGAACAATGGAAGGTCGATATTTTATGGTTGGTAAGTCAGACCAAAAAATAGCAAATGAGTTTGAAATAGATATTCCAAGATTCACCTTGAGCGTTCCAAGAACACTTCATTAAATTATATATTTTGCTAAAAAACAGACAAAAAAATAGCCCCGTTTTAGCATCTAAAACGGGGCTATCACCAAGTTATCAAAAAAGATTTACCACAGGACGATGTAAAACCTCTTTTTTTTGTTTAAAAAAAACTATAACTATTTGTTTTTAAACAAATAATTTACACATCTAGGTTATTAACTGTGAAGGCGTTTTTTTCGATAAATTCGCGTCTAGGCTCCACTTGATCACCCATTAGCATGGTAAACGTCTGATCTGATGCCACGTCATCATCAATAACCACTTTTAGTAAACGACGAACTTCCGGGTCCATTGTAGTTTCCCAAAGTTGGTCAGGGTTCATTTCACCAAGGCCTTTATATCGTTGTACGTTTAGACCTTTCTTTGCGGTCGACATCAACCAACTCAAGGCTTCTGAAAATTCAATACATTCTTTCTCGCTTTCACCCCGTTTCACAACCATGGCATTGCCTAATGTCGATTCCAACTTCTCAGCCAACCCTTTTATCGAAGTGTATTCTGGAGATGCCCAAAATGCTGAACCAAATTGGCTAGTACTAGTTGTGCCATGATGTCGTTTTTCGATCATCAACGTGCTTACACCGTTTTTAATAACAGACAATTTATAGTGTGGGCTCTCATAGCCTTCACGGTTAAGAGTCGTTTCAATATCTGCAATTACTTCATCATTAAGTTTAGTATCGTCTATTGATTGATCAATTAAGGCCTTTAAAACAATAGGGTCGTAATCTTTACTCAAACGACTAATTGTCTTTTCTACTGAGAGATACTCTCTGCAAAGACTTGCCAACTCGGCACCGGAAACGCTATTTGTGCCATCAGCATTAACAATTTCAGCTTTCTGTAGAGCCAACTCTAACAAATAAGACTCAAATTCAGCATCATCTTTCACGTAGCGTTGAGACTTGCCTTTGCCAATTTTGTATAGCGGTGGCTGAGCAATATAAATATAACCCCGTTCAATCAGCTCAGGCATTTGGCGATAAAAGAAGGTCAACATCAAGGTACGAATATGTGAACCATCGACATCGGCATCCGTCATGATGATAATGCGATGATAACGTAGCTTTTCAATATTAAAGTCGGCGGTACCAATACCAGCTCCTAGAGCGGTGATTAAAATAGTGATCTCATCTGAGGTCAACATTTTATCGAACCGTGCTTTTTCAACATTTAATATCTTACCTTTCAACGGCAAAATAGCTTGAAATTTACGATCACGTGCTTGTTTTGCTGATCCACCCGCAGAGTCTCCCTCCACTAGATATATCTCAGACAATGCTGGATCTTTATTTTGACAGTCAGCCAACTTACCCGGCAAACCACCCAGATCTAGCGCTCCCTTGCGACGCGTCATTTCTCGCGCTTTGCGAGCCGCATCTCGAGCACGAGCCGCATCTACGATTTTCTCAGCGATACGCCTAGCTTCACCTGGGTTCTCTAACATAAAGTCAGAGAGCTTTTCATTCACCACAGATTCGACGATACCCTTCACTTCTGAAGAAACGAGTTTATCTTTTGTTTGTGATGAAAATTTTGGATCTGGTACTTTGACAGACAGTACCGCGGTTAAACCTTCCCTAGAATCGTCACCACTGACACTAACCTTTTCTTTCTTGGCTAGACCTGACTCTTCAATATAATTGTTTAGAGTGCGTGTTAAAGCGCCCTTAAACCCTGATAAATGAGAACCACCGTCACGTTGAGGTATGTTATTGGTAAAACATAATATAGTTTCCTTGTAGGAATCATTCCATTGCAAAGCTACTTCAACATGAACACCATCTTTTTCACCTGTTACCTGAATAATATCTTTATTCAGAGGGGTTTTCATTTTATTCAAGTGCGCTACAAAAGCAACAATGCCGCCTTCATATTCAAATACTTCGCGCTTCTTTGTACGTTCGTCTGACAGTTCAATACGTACACCTGAATTTAAAAAAGACAGTTCACGTAGGCGTTTTGCCAATATCTCAAAACTGTATTCTGTTATTGCAAAAATTTCAGCGCTTGGTTTAAAAGTTACCTTAGTACCTGTTTTATTGGTCTCGCCAACCTCTATCAAATCCGCCAGTGGATCACCTAAATGATATTCCTGAAAATAGGACTTTCCGTCGCGGTCTATCTCTAGCTTTAACCAATCGGACAACGCATTTACTACCGATACACCTACACCGTGTAGACCACCAGATACCTTATAAGAATTGGAGTCAAACTTACCACCGGCATGCAGCACGGTCATAATAATTTCCGCAGCAGACTTACCCTCCTCTTCAATAATGCCAACAGGGATACCTCTACCGTCATCCCATACTGAAATAGAGTTATCTTGGTTAATAACGACGTTTACGCCAGTACAATGGCCAGCCAGCGCTTCATCAATAGAGTTATCGACAACTTCAAAAACCATGTGGTGAAGTCCAGTTCCATCATCAGTATCACCGATATACATCCCTGGTCGCTTTCTAACGGCGTCTAAGCCCTTTAAAACCTGAATACTACTGGAATCGTAACTCATTCTTTTATCTTCTTCTGAGGGGTGTTTTAAGGGATTTATTATAGCAAATTTTCGCAATAGACACATCAATCATGACGGTGTTCACTGCTGTTTAAATTGGCTCTTTTTGATTTTATTTAGTCTATGTTCCACGTGGAACAATATGTGAGAATAGAAACCCAGCTAACTAATCATTTCCTAGTAATTCACTGAAACAGGTTCAGATCAGGAGCGAATCATCAAGTAACAAATATATCGCCAGCAAGACTGCTAAAACATGTGACGGATGTAATAACAGGGGACGATATTTTACATGTTCGAACAAAACGGGTGGATTCTTAGTTCGGCTGATAAGTGCATTTACTCATACGTAATAGAACCATACTTCGGCTCGTTTAGCCTATATCCGTTAGTAGTTAGTACATAACGGTTTATATCACTAAAAATGTCCTCTAAATAACTTAGACGATAGCGTGCTGATTTACCGTCCAAAGTAACGCCTTCATTACGAATATCTAAAGGCTATGATTGAGCGCTAATTTTTTACTTATGAGGGTAATAACGATGGATGCTTTATTTCCTACCTTATAAGGCTTTCTTTGAAGTGTGCTTCAGTTTTTAAGAATACGAATAATACAGTCTATGTATACGTTTTTGTGCTTGCTGGCTATTGGTCACTACCCTATTTTAAGGACTTTGATGATGGCTATCTTACCCGTTCGAATCTAGCTATTTGATATCAATCGCTTTGACCTATACAGCCAGCCTAATAATGTCACGCAATAATAATTAAAGATTACTGTGGATTGCTTCTAGCCAGGGAGCCTTACTTGTTGAATATGATATGTCGTTGTGGTCTTTATAGTTGTATCTGACAACAATTTTAGTTATTTCGATCCTGTAAGTTTATTCATACATCAGAACATGCACGACACTAGATAAAGTTATATATAAGCAAAGTAACAAGGTTTTTATAGTGTTACTCCGTTTAGGTAATAACGATAAAATTGATTCACTGCCAATTGAGAACATCTAAAAAAATTAGTTCTACAGCCATATTCATTAAACTTTCTAGGAGATAACTATGTTCCACGTGGAACATAGTTATCTAGAATAAAAAAAAACCACCACATTTTTGAATGTGGTGGCTCTATATAATCCTTGTAGTGTTTATTTATAAGCGCATCGGCATTATTAGATAAAGCGTATCAGCTGATTCTTCAGCATGGAAAGTACAACTTGTATTAGGATCCAGCAGTCCGAGATCAATGTTTTCGGAGTCACAGGCTTTTAGAGCTTCCAATAAATAGTTTACGTTAAAGCCAATTTCTATTGCTGCGCCTGAATAAGTAACTTCCATTTCGTCCTTTGCATGCTCTTGATCAGGATTGTGTGACCTAACTTCTAGAACATTATTATCAACACTCAGAGATACCCCGCGAAATTTTTCGTTGCTTAAAATAGCCGCTCTACTAAGAATATTTATTAAATTCTCTCGATTTATAACTATGTGTTTGTCTAGGTTGGCTGGTATCACCTTTTCATAATCAGGAAAACGACCGTCTATTAACTTTGATATAAACATAAAGTTTCCTGATTCAATCGAAATATGACTTGAATTAAGTTTAACGCTGACTGCGTCATCACTACCTGCATCAAGAAATTTACCTATTTCAATGACGGCCTTCCTCGGAATAATACTTTGAACTAGATCAATACCCAGAGATTCAACCATTACTTGGGTTTTTGCCAAGCGGTGTCCGTCTGTAGCGACTGACAGTATGTGATCATTATGTATTTCTATTAGTAAGCCATTTAAGAAGTAGCGAACATCTTGCTGAGCCATAGAAAATGATGTTTTTGTCAGCAGACTATTTAACTGCTTTTGACTTAGGTTAAAGTCATGTTGCCAATGCGTTTCTTCTAAGCGTGGGTAATTATCTGCGCCAAGAGTTTGTAAGGTAAACCGGCTCTTCCCTGCTTTGACTATCATCTTGTTGTCTTGTTCAATTATTAAGGACAACTGAGATTCATTCGGAAGTGATCTACATATATCGTATAACTTACGAGCAGACACTGTGGTTTTACCATCAGAGCCCTCAATGTTTTCAACTTTAGTGGTTATCTCAGTTTCTAAGTCTGAGCCTACTAGAGTTAATGTCGATTGTTTTAATTCTAAATAAACGTTACCTAAAATAGGTAACGTTTGTCTCTTTTCTACCACCCCTATGATCTGAGAAAGAGGTTTTTCCAGAGTTTCTTTTTTAATATTTATATTCATGTTTGATTATTTATATGTTTATTACTCTTATTATTAGGGGTGTTGATAAGTCTAATATCTCAATAAAACCTATATTTATCAACTGGATAATAACGGTTCACTCTGTTAGTAACACTCTTGATTAACGCCTGCGAACCTGTGGATTAAATGTGGATAAGAGTTACTCTTTGATAATACCGTATTTATACCAAAGTTATCCACAGGCTATACACATGTGACTTTTATGATTCTATTTACACGGACAAAATCTTTTGTAAGCTGGCGTAATCTTCCTTTATTTTTGAATCGGTACGCGTAAGCTCATCTACCTTCTTACAGGCGTGAATAACCGTTGTGTGGTCTCTGCCACCGAACGCATCGCCTATATCAGGCAGACTCATGCTAGTTAATTCTTTTGCCAATGCCATGGCTATTTGACGAGGCCTAGCGATTTGACGATTACGGCGTTTAGACTTCAGGTCAGCGACGCGAATATTAAAATAATCAGCAACCGTTTTCTTAATATTCTCAATAGATATTTTTCGTTCCTGAAACAAGGTTAAGTCTTGTAGAGTGTCCTTGGCTAAGTCCAAATCAATTTCTCTATTAGAAAAACGTGCGCTGGCAACCAGTCTGTGTAGAGCTCCCTCTAATTCGCGAACATTCGAACGAATTTTTTTCGCCACTAAGAATGCTACTTCATCACTAAGGTCGACTTTATTTTTACGAGCTTTATTTTTTAAAATTGCGACACGAGTCTCAAGCTCAGGCGGATCGATACGAACCGTTAACCCACTCTCGAACCGAGATGTTAATCTTTCCTGTAAGTTATTGATTTCTTTTGGAAACTTATCACTTGTAAGTATGATCTGGCTGCCTGTTTCCAACAAGGTGTTAAAAGTATGAAAAAACTCTTCTTGGGATTTGTCCTTATCGGCAAAAAACTGGATGTCGTCAATCAATAGTGCATCAAGCGAGCGATAGTAGTTTTTAAACTTATTCATACTATTTGTTTCGATCGATTTCACCATATCTGATACGAAACGCTCAGAATGTACATAAGCTACGTGGGCGTTTTCATTGTTTTCAAGAATTAAGTTGCCGGCAGCATGCATTAAGTGAGTTTTACCGAGACCCACGCCACCGTAAATAAATAATGGGTTGTATGCTGAGCCCGGGTTTTCGCTAACCTGCTTTGTTGCGGCGCGGGCAATCTGGTTTGACTTACCCTCGATATGATTTTCAAAGGTAAACGTAGCGTTCAAAACGTTGGTACCAAAAGGAGATGAATGGCTGAATTCTTGTTCATGTTCGGCCGCCTTATCTACTTTCTTATGGCTACTTACTCGAGGCGCTTGAGTAGCTGGACCTTCTAAGCTAATAGTAACTTTCGCACCTTCGCCAGCAAAGTGTTGGGCGGTGGCGTCTAGCTTATCCATTAAGTTATCCACCAGCCAATCTTTTATGAATCGATTAGGCGCGTAAAGTATCAACTCTGAATCTGAGTTGTTGGCGTGCAATGGACGTACCCATGTATGGAAATCACGTTCTTCCACCTCATCCTCTAGCTTAGAGAGGCACTTGTCCCATAGGACGACATTTTGCATGTTGATAGACCGGTGTTAAATCTGACTGTTGTAATTGGAAATGTGGGTTATATAACAACCCTTTCCCGCAATGATACCTAGTCCATAAGCGGTCGAATAATATACCGCTCAGGGACTAGGCTTTACAAATGGTTTGACCCAATTTATGGCTAAAAAAGGGATAACAAAATTATTCAAAGAATGGTTATATCGTGTTGACTATTAATAACAAAATCAGTACCTTTGCATCCCGCTCAGAACTTGACCTTTAACAGCCTAATTAACTGTTTATTCTAAAATGAGTGCTTAAGGTTGTTTATTCACTAACGCCAACCTTGAGTTCTTACTACTGAGACGCTTCAATATTATCTGAATATCTCTAGATAAGAAAAGTTAAGTCGGCGGCAACTAGTTAGCAACACCTATTTTGAGAGCGGCAATGCTGCTTCTATTTTTAGGACTTTATAAAGGTTATTTAAAATGAAACGTACTTTTCAACCAAGTCAAATCAAGCGTAAACGTACACACGGTTTTCGTGCTCGTATGGCCACTAAGAGTGGTCGCGCTATCATCAATGCTCGTCGTGCCAAAGGCCGTGCTGAATTGACAGTATAGTGTTTTGATTGGTACCGCCTTGTTTATATTAGTAAGGCGGTACCAAATCTAAATGATTACTCGTAATCACTACAGCAGCATGGTCACGATATTACTAGCATTGCCATCCTCGGTAAGCTGCTCGTTAAGTCTTTAGTTCTCTCCAAGTCTTTAGTAATATGAGTCCGAATAATGCCTCATCCGATAGTCACCCTCCTCCTAAAAACGCTGTCTTGTTAGATAATAATAAGACCAAGCTAGGTTTATTTTGCCTTACTAAGCAACAGCGTATTAAAACTCCAGCCGATTTTCAGCGCGTCTATAGCTCCAAGCAATGGGGCGGCAGTAAGCACTTTACGTTTAACGTGCTTGCCAATGAAATTGATCAGCAAAATAGCCTTGGTGTAACAGCCTCTAAGAAGGTTTCTAAGCGAGCTGTTGATAGAAATCACTTGAAAAGACTAATGAGGGAATTTTTTCGCCTTCGTCAAAGTGAGTTGAAAGGAGTTAATCTGGTATTAACGGCCAAACCAAGCAGTAGACATGTAGATAACGCCGAGCGGCACGAGAGCTTAGAGGTGTTGTGGGCCAAAGTGTTAAAGTGGCAACGCTGGCACAGCCGTGAGCTTAACAAAAGCCGTGAACTTTCTAACAATAGAGAAACTGCCCAAAGCGACGATTTAAAAAAACACCAAGATCTAGGGCGATCAAACCCTACTTAGGGCGTTTAAGATAGTTATCATGGTCAAATTGTTGCAAATGCTTTTTAAACTTTATTACCTATTGATTAGTCCGTTTTTAGGGAACCGTTGTCGTTATGCACCGAGCTGTTCGGAGTATGCCAACCAAGCATTACAGATACACGGTGTGAGCAAAGGCCTTTGGCTAACAACTAAGCGTCTGTGCCGATGTCACCCATGGGGTGGTTCTGGGTTTGATCCGGTGCCGGGCAGTGAAACACAAGATATTGATGAGCAAAAAAATGATCAAATGTAGGCATTAAACTGATCATCTAAAGTAAGGCTATTTCTCCCCTGT
>Ga0075467_10000451_pt1 | contig 32672 bp, 26 predicted proteins | sample DEB08_DNA_9_FD_75067 | JGI IMG/M metagenome (GOLD analysis project Ga0075467, IMG submission 75067) | Aqueous microbial communities from the Delaware River and Bay under freshwater to marine salinity gradient to study organic matter... | ecosystem: Environmental > Aquatic > Marine > Coastal ... | reverse complement strand
TAAACAGTTAATTCTTAATTAATTGAAAAAATAAACATATTTTTTTTACGCTCTTAATCCTTGCGAGTAAAGGGAATTCAATTCTTATTTTGTTAAAAATTTGTCGTTTAACGATAAAAAATGCTTTTAATCTTGTTTATATGTAAGATAATTCTTACTTTTAACAAAAATAGAATAGGACCCATTATGAAATTAATCTACTTACTACTGTTCGTCCCCGTTCTTAGTGTATTCTCTCAAGGTGTTGGGATTAATACATCTTCACCTCAGGCAACATTGCATATTAATGGCAATTTAAAATTTGAACCAAAACTATCAGATGCTACGCGTTTAGTTGGAGTATTACCCGACGGCGGTGTGAAAGAATTTGAATTAGGAGACACTTTTAATATAAATACGGGAACTTTAGTAGTTACTCCAGCGGTAGATCCGAATATTTTTCTAATCGGAGATGTGGATCAATCTCCAACGGCCTCAGCTATTTCACAATATGATAATTACGATATTGGAGTAGCCGATAGTAATATAGACAAAGCAGTAATACGCGTCTCTGGCGAAACTAGTGGATATTCAGTTACGGGTTTTGCAGATGGTTACGACGGCCGTATAATTTACTTTTACAATGCACAAAATAATAATGTCACCTTCTTTGATGTCCATGCGGGTAGTGATGCAAAAAATCAAATTTTAACGGGCTCTGGGGCTAATGAAGGCATTAGTGCAGAAGGTGTGGCAGAGTTCATTTATGATGGTAGTTTGGAAAAGTGGATTCTTATTAATTTACGTTCTTAAAATCAGTATTATGAAAAAAAAGGTACTCATATTAATTGTTTCTCTAACTACTGTAATGCAAGCACAGGTGGGTATTGGCACTCTCAATCCACAAGAAACCTTGCACGTTCAAGGTCATTTAATTGTTGAAGGTTTTAGTGAATTTGACAATTCAACTTCGTTAGTTGGCGCTGATAGTGAAGGAAATTTAACCGTTTTAAATTTAGACAACCAACTTACTCTTGAAAATAATTCCTTGCAACTAGCAAGTAGTACTTCCTATGGTTTGGGAGATATGGATCTAAGTGGAATTTCAGTCGGTAGCGGAAATCTTGTGCATAACCTGGATCTTCAACTCGGTATAGGAGAAGCAAATGAAGGGATGGTGGTTGTTAATGTTCATGACCTACCTTCCAATATCAAACTAACAGGAATACAGGATGGAGTTGATGGACAGCACTTGTTTTTTTATCATTCAGACACAAAGAATATTGTTTTTATAGATGAATCGAATCCTAAAGCATCGTCATCGGCTTCTAACAATAGAATAAAAGTTTTGGCAGGGTCTGAAACAATATCCGCCGAAGGAAGTGTTGAATTGATTTATGATGGGGTATCACAACGCTGGTTATTTTTATCAATACACGATTAATTATGAAAAATTTAATAGTTACAACCGCAATTATTTTATGTGTCGTATCTGGAGCACAAGCGCAGATTGGAATTGGCACTACCAATCCGATGGCAAGTATAGACGTTAATGGAACGGTTCGAGTAACCAGCTTACCTGTTGGAACAACAGATGAGATTACGCTAACCGGTTCAACCTCTTCCAAAACCTTAAATAAAACAGATTTAGGGGCTAATTTAATAATTATAGATAATAGCCTTGAAACCGCACCTGTTTCTGGAACAATTGGGAATTTAAACTTGGGTAATGCTCCAAGCATAGCAGGAACTATCGTGAGTTTAGATTTAGAAATTGGATCTGGAGAGGTTAATTCGAACGCTACCCTTATTAAATTACACAGCTATAGTTCTAGCTTAAATATTGCGGGTATAACAAATGGGGTTAATGGTCGTCACTTTACTTTATTTTTTTCTGAAACAATAAATGTTAGTATTCTGGAAGATGATTCAAATTCTTTACCACGGAATAGAATTTTAACCGCTGCAACATCCCAACTTTCTATTAATGGTTTAGGATTTGTCGATTTGGTTTATGATGACGATGCGGGTTCTGATGGTCTTGGGCGATGGATCGTAATTAAGTTTAGAGGATAAAAAGTAAAGTCCTTAAGAAAATTATTTCTGTTTGTTGATTAAGAAAAAGGCTCCTTTTATGAAGTGATTAAAACACTTTTAAAAGAAGCTTTTTTTGTGTATATAAGTTTTTCCTTATCACTCTTTTGATTCTTATTTAATCAATACTTCAATTGCAGATTGAGGACGCAACCCTTACCTTTGGCTGGTATCTAGTTTTAGGTGAATCGTGAATCGTGAATCGTGAAGAGTGAAGTGTGAGTGGTGAAAAGTGAAAAGTGAAAAGTGAAGTGGGAGAGAAATTAATTTTTTAGTTGCTGAATTTAAAAATTTATTTTCAACCTTCAACCTTTAACCCTTAGCTCATAACCCACTTGTTCCCCGAAGATTTAGCGAAGAAGAATCACCAAATAAAAAATAGCAATAACGAATAAAAAATAATACATGCCCGGATTTGAAGTTTTTGGCGACGAAGAGCGCAAACAAGTGAATGATGTTTTAGAAAGTGGAGTTTTGATGCGCTATGGCTTTGATGGAATGAGAAAAGGACATTGGAAAGCAAAAGAATTTGAAGTTGCTTTTGCCTCAAGAATGGGTTCTGACAACTGCCAATTAGTTTCCAGTGGTACTTCAGCGTTAACAGTTGCCTTGGCGTCTGCAGGAATAGGAGCAGGGGATGAGGTGATCATGCCAACGTTTACATTTGTTGCCAGCTTTGAGTCTATTATTGCAATTGGTGCAATTCCTATTTTAGTCGATATAGACGATACACTAACCCTTGATCCGAAAGCTGTAGAAGCAGCTATATCTCCTAAAACAAAATGTGTTATGCCCGTGCATATGTGCGGTTCTATGGCAGATTTAAAAGCGTTAAAGTCCATTTGCGACTCACATGGTTTGTTATTACTTGAAGATGCTTGTCAAGCAATTGGTGGTTCTTTTGAAGGGAAACCTTTAGGGAGTTATGGTGATTTAGGCTGTTTTTCATTCGATTATGTAAAAACCATTACATGTGGTGAAGGAGGCGGTATTATAACCAATTCAGAAAAATACGCTATCAATGCAGATCAATATCAGGACCATGGTCATGATCACTTCGGAAACGATCGAGGTGCCGAAACACACCCAACGCTAGGGTATAATTTCCGTATTTCGGAATTAAATGCGGCCGTTGGGATTGCACAACTAAGCAAGTTAGATGAAATTTTAGCGCTGCAGAAAAGAAACTATACCATCCTTCGTGAAGCATTGACGCTAATAGAAGGAGTTACCTTTAGGCGCGTTCCTGAGGGCGGCGTTGAAAACTACTCTTTTTTAAATTTCTTTTTACCTTCAGAAGAACTCTCACAAAAGGCGCACAAGGCACTAGGTGATGCAGGAGTGGATGTTTGTTTTTATTGGTATACCAACAATTGGCATTATATAAATGGTTGGGAGCACCTTCGCGATTTAAAGTCAATGGGAAATTTACCTTCCGAAGTAAAAAATCAAATTCAAGATTTCAGCAAAACTGATTTTTCAAAAAGTGATGCTTGGATGAGTCGAACCATTTCTTCTTTGATAAAAATTGGTTTAACGAAAGCTCAAGTTAAGGAAAGAGCTGAGAAAATAGCAGATGTAATTTCTGAAGTACTTAGTAGTTCACGTATTCAGTAATTTCTAAGCCATAACCAATCATGCCAACACGCTTTGTTTGAGCACTATTAGAAACGAGTCTGATTTTATGAATACCTAATTCGTGAAGTATTTGCGCTCCAATTCCGAAGTCTCTAGAATCCATCTTTATTCTCGGAGCTTTTGCGATGCTATCTTCAGATTGCTCATTTTTTAATTCGGATAAACGCTGTAAAAGGTTAAGCGACTGACTTTGTTGATTGATAAAAACAACAGCACCTTTTCCTTCAGCATTTATAACATGAAACATATCGTCTAATTTCTGCTCGGCATTATTCGTTAGGGTTCCTAAAATATCACCATTTACCAAGGTTGCGTTTACTCTCACTAATATAGGCTCATCCTGCTTCCATTCACCTTTTGTGAGGGCAATATGTACTTGATCGTTTGTAGTTTGTTTGTAGGCTCTAAGTCTAAAGTTTCCGAAGCGGGTATTGATATTAAAATCTTCTTCTTTTTTAATTAAAGAGTCATGCTCCATTCGATAAGCAACTAAATCTTCGATAGAAATCAGTTTTAAATCAAACTTATCCGCGACTTTCATTAATTGAGGCAAACGTGCCATGGTACCATCTTCATTCAATATCTCAACTAATATTCCGGCAGGGTCTAATCCAGCCAATCTAGCAAGATCGATAGCAGCTTCTGTATGGCCCGTTCGGCGCAATACACCTCCGCTTTTAGCTCGTAAGGGAAAAATATGACCAGGGCGACCTAGATCGCTTGGTTTCGTATCAGTGTCTACCAATGCCTTAATAGTCTTTGCGCGATCGTGAACTGAAATTCCAGTTGTGCAACCATGTCCAATTAAATCTACGGAAACGGTAAATTGCGTATGGTGCAAAACAGTGTTGTTTTCGACCATCATTGCTAGGTCAATTTCGTTACATCTTTCTTCAGTTAATGGAGCACAAATTAATCCACGACCATTTGTGGCCATGAAATTGATCATTTCTGGAGTAACCATCTCTGCAGCGGCAATAAAATCGCCCTCATTTTCACGGTTTTCATCATCAACAACGATGATTATTTTACCTTGGCGAATGTCCTCAATAGCTTCTTCAATCGTATTTAGTTTAATAGAAGTACCATTAGTCGTAGAAATCATAATCTAAATTTAGAAGTTGCAAAGATAGTGTAATGAGTAGGAATTATTTATTTGAGGGAAAGGTTTTTATTCAAACTAATGAGATTAAAAAGAAACGAAACTAATTGAATCATAAATTCGCATAGTTGAATTCGATGTGATACAATCAATTTTGTATGTTTCAAGACTCAGGTTCTTTTTTCTTTTTAAAGAGTTTGCTAATTCGCTGGGTAAAGTTATCTATGTCTATAATACCTTGATCCGTAGTCGCTCTGTATGTAAGCCAGACACTAAGCGGCAACAAGATGAGCGTGCTAATCCAGGTAGCTATAAACGGATGAAGTGTACCGTCTTCCGCACTGTTTTTAGAAAAGATCCCAATAAAATGATAGGTTAAAAATAAAGCAATAGCAATTACCATTGGTAAACCCATTCCCCCTTTTCTAATTATCGCGCCTAATGGTGCTCCAACAAAAAACAAGATAATACAGGCAATTGCAAGAACATATTTATCATGCAGTGCCATTTCGAATTTATTTAATCGCTTTGTTTTTACTGTAAATTCATTCTTTTTTGCCTCAACAGATTGTAAGGTACCTTTTACATTGTTCAGAGCCATTGAGATAATGTCAGGTTTCTTATTAATTGGATATATTTCAATAATAGATTTCAAAGTGTCGTGATCTAAGGAGTCTTTATTGTCTTTGTCATGGAGTTTAGCCAACCCACTGCGGTAGTACATATTGTCGGAAAACACTTCTATGTCTTTTGTGTAGCTAGTTGAAAGAGAGTCTATAGCTAGGTACAATTCACGCATATTGTACATATTTTGATTGGATAGTCTATTTTCCTTCTCTATATCTACATTATTGAATTCGGTGAGATCAATATTTATAGCATATTCTTCAAAGGAACTTTTTGCAAACGGTCCGCGACTTTGTTTTTTGAGATCTTCTACTCTTATATCATCGTAATAATTACCATCTTTTAAAATAAGTGACAACGTATTGCTCCCTTCTGCACTTGCCAGTTCCCCATTGTCTGCAATAATTACTGTAAAGTTGCCATTTGGTCTAGAACGATCTTTTTTATGAATAACCACCTCCCTTAAATATTGATCGTTATCACCACTTTTCTCGGTGACTTTTATGTTATAATCATCACCAATCTGACTGAATTGCCCTTCAGTAATTAACATAGAGGGGCTCATCTGCGCAATGTTTCGGCGTAAGTTCTGCCATTTATATTCAGACCAAGGAATTATGTTGTTCGCAAATAGGAAGGCTACTACACTTAAAAAGAGTATAAAAACCATTAGACTTCGCATCGCGCGCTGCAACGATATGCCGGTTGATTTCATAGCCGCGAATTCATAATTTTCGGCAAAGCTTCCAAAAACCATCAAGGAGGTAACTAAGATTGACAGAGGTAGGACTAACGGAATTAATCTAGGCGTGACAAACCATAAAAACTTTAGAATTATCCAAACATCTAAGTCTTTTCCAGCCAGTTCATTGATATATAGCCAGATGGTTTGTAAAACGAAGATGAACATTAAAATAATGAAGACGCTAAAAAACGTCTTCAAGTAAGTCATCAATATGTATTTATCTAATATTTTCAAATCGAAGCTCTAGTCAAGCTTATTGATATAATAACCATCCTGCTCGTATTTAGCCTTGTCAAAGGTAAACAAGGTTTTTGAAAGAGGCTGATTGGTTTTAAACGAATTTACTGTTAAGGTGTATTTCGTACCTTTTGCATCCGTCTGTATTAGTTTATAGATATGTTTTGTTTGAGCGTCAATACCCAAGAGAATATCCTTTATTTCAGCTTTAGAGTCGATAGGGATTAATTTCACATACTGTATTTTTCGTCCTTGAACATTCTGAATAATGTCCATTTTGTACATATAACCCTTTTCGTAAAACGTGAGCATTTTTGAAGGTGTTATCTCTTTATCTTCTTGTGCATTGTAATTAGATATGGTCACTTCTTCGTCTTCTGGAACAATAGAGTATATTTTTTTTCCATCAAATAATCGGGTCGTACCAAGCATATTCAAGACATATTTATCACCCGATAAAGTTACATTTCCCCGTGTATCTTGGTTCACGTTTTCTTTAGCGTTATTCAAGTTATACTTAAAATCAACTTGAATATTCTCATAACTTTTCACCTTAGTTGATACCTCATTCAATAATGCTTTCGCACTTTGAGCTGTCGCAATTGAGATGCTTGCAGTTGAAACTAATAATAGTAATAGTTTTCTCATTTTATATGTCGTTGCTTTCGTTTTCAAAAAAATGCTTCAGAGCCTCAAGATCCGGAATCAATACTTGCCTAGCTTTACTTCCTTCAAATTGGCCAACAATTCCTGCAGCCTCCAATTGATCTATTATCCGCCCAGCTCGGTTATAACCAAGTTTTAATTTCCGTTGCAATAGGGAAGCAGAACCTTGTTGCGCGATCACCAAAATTTCGGCCGCATCTCTAAACATTTTATCTCTTTCGGAAATGTTAATATCAAGATTTGTGCCACCTTCTTCACCTACAAACTCTGGTAAGAGATGTGCATCTGGATATGCTTTTTGAGCACCAATAAATTCGGTAATATCTGCTACTTCCGGGGTGTCAACAAAGGCACATTGGATTCTTATTAGGTCATTGCCCTGGGTGTACAGCATATCACCACGTCCAATTAATTGATCGGCACCTGAGCCATCCAAAATGGTACGTGAATCTATTTTACTTGTTACTCTAAAAGCTATTCGGGCTGGGAAATTAGCTTTAATTATCCCCGTAATTACATTTACTGAAGGCCTTTGAGTTGCAATTATTAAATGTATCCCAATAGCTCTTGCCAGCTGTGCGAGTCTCGCTATTGGAGTTTCTACTTCTTTCCCAGCAGTCATTATTAAATCTGCAAATTCGTCAACTACCAATACGATATATGGCAAGAAATGATGTCCATCGTTTGGGTTCAGTTTTCTAGATTTAAATTTATCATTGTACTCTTTAATGTTCCGAACCATAGCGTCTTTAAGCAGGTCATAGCGATTGTCCATTTCAATACATAGGGAGTTTAAGGTGTGGACAACCTTAGTAGTATCTGTAATAATCGCTTCATCTGTATCCGGTAGTTTTGCAAGAAAATGACGTTCAATTTTGTTGAACAGAGTTAATTCTACTTTTTTCGGATCTACCAAAACAAACTTAACTTCCGCGGGATGCTTTTTATAGATTAGGGATGTTAAAATAGCGTTTAGCCCAACCGATTTACCTTGTCCTGTGGCCCCAGCCATAAGCAAGTGCGGCATTTTCGCTAAATCCACTACAAAAGTTTCGTTACTAATTGTTTTCCCTAAAGCCAATGGGAGCTCCATTTCAGCGTTCTGAAATTTTGGGGAGGCAATCGCAGATCTCATTGAAACTGTTTGCGGGTTCTTGTTTGGAACTTCAATTCCAATAGTTCCGCGTCCTGGTATTGGAGCAATAATTCTTATCCCTAAAGCTGAGAGTGACAATGCAATATCATCCTCCAAGTTTTTAATTTTTGAAATTCGGACTCCGGCATCGGGTACAATTTCATAGAGAGTCACTGTTGGACCTACAGTTGCCTTGATACTGGCAATTCCAATTTTATAGTTATTCAGCGTATCAACAATCCTATTTTTGTTTTCTTCTAACTCTTCTTGATTGATGGTAATTCCAGCTCCTGAAGCATGATCTCTCAGTAATTCAATAGTTGGAAACTTATAATTACTCAACTCTAAGGTCGGGTCAAATTCGCCAAAATCTTTAACTAATTTATCACTAAGATTTTGTTTAACAGGAGCTTCTTCAACTGTTTTTTCTATTTTCATTTCTACATCGTCGGTCTTTTCAGTTTTTAGGGTAATTCTTTCGAGGGGTGGAGTCTCAATCTTTTTTGATTTTGTTTCGGAAGGCGTAACAGTTAAATCTATTGTTTCTGCTACAATCTTAATTTCATCCGAAACATTTTCCGTAGGTTTCACCTTTATTTCTTCAGAAGCTACCGAACTACCCTTAGTAGCGAAATCTTCTGCTATTTCTTTTTTGGTTCTTTTAAACGCTGCTGATACTGCCTCTGGTGTTACTTTAAGACGAAGAACCAAATAGACAATAAGTAAAAAAGCCATGATGAGAGTGGCTCCAATAAATCCTAAGTAATCCTGCATGAGATCATTGATCTCGTATCCAATTACACCACTGATAATTGAACTTTTTGCAGAGAAAAAACCAAGTGCTACAGAGACCCAAATCATCACCAAAATACCCCAAAGCCAAAATCGCCTTAACTGTTTTTTTTTAAAATTAAAGAAGTAATAAACGCCTGATATTGTTATAAGAAAGGCAATATTAAAGGCCGCTATCCCAAAGCCTCTGTAGATAAAAAAGTGTCCTACATTTGTTCCAAATTTCTTGAGCCAGTTTTTAGTTTCTAATTCTCGTTCGGTCAATTCGCCGATAACAGTTTGATCTGCTTGCCACGTAAAGAAATAGGATACAAAGGAAAAAATCATAGCAACCCCGAAGAAGAAAAGAAAACTACCCAGTAAAATTTTTTGCTGCTTTGATAATGAAAACGACAATTTTTTACGCGCAGCCTTTGGTTGTTTGGCAGTCCTGGTCTTTTTTTTGGCCATTAAATGTGGGGTTGTAAAGAGACAAAAGTACAAATTGTAAACGTTTCAAGCTACATAAAAATTTTAAATGCAAGCTAAATTGGTGACAATTCAAATTCTGATTGAAGCATAAATATAAATGTAATTAATTAAATAATAAAAGACACGGAGATATTAAAAACCTATCAGTCTTGGATCTATTAAACTTTATTTTTATGGCTTGGAATAAAAGTGAGGTTTCTAACTAAGTTTAAAGAATTTGTTTTCTCACAATAAATGTTATGATATCCAAAAATTTTGATGCAAACTACGAGACTTTTAATGGAGCCGCAGCGTCTAAGACGATACAGAAACGAGACTCATAAAAAAAGGCGCCAATTACGGCACCTTTTTATTGTTTTAACTCCGACGCTTATATTTTATTTAAATTTCGGAAAATAAATGAAACAACCAATGATAACTGCGCTTAACGCCGCAAAGAAAACAGCTCCAGCAGCAACATCTTTAATATATCCGATTTTTTTATTAAAATCGGGATGTACAAAGTTTGCTATTTCTTCGATTGCTGTGTTTAGTCCTTCTGCACTCATCACTAAGCCGATTGCGAATACTTGCATCATCCATTCGTTGGAAGACAGGTTAAAATAAAAACCGGCAAAAGTCATTAAAATTGCAATAACTGCTTGCACTTGAATACTGGCCTCGTTTTTAAGAAGCAAAAAAGCACCTTTGGCAGCGAATCCAAATCCTCTAAGCCGTCCCCAAAGAAAAGAACTCATCATTTTATTTTAATACACTTAATGCCGCAGCGTAGTCTGGCTCTTGTCCTATTTCTGGAACTTGCTCCGAATATAGGATTTTATTGTTTTCATCCAGAACAATAACGACTCTTGCCAAAAGGCCAGCAAAGGCACTTTTGGTAATTAGTAGTTCGTACTCATCTGCAAAGTTACTGTCTTTGTAATCAGATAACATCTCCACGTTCTCAAGACCTTCAGCTGCACAAAAACTAGCTTGGGCAAAAGGCAAGTCTTTTGAAATACATATTACTTTAGTGTTTTTCAAATTTGATGCTTCTTCATTAAATTTTCTTGCTGAAGCTGCACAAACGCCAGTACCAACACTTGGAAAAATATTTAATATTTTTTTTACACTACCATAATCACTTAATGATTTAGAAGTTAAATCTGAAGCGGTAAGCGTAAAATTGGGAGCAATACTTCCTACTTTCGGTAAAGTTCCATTTGTATCTGCGGGGTTTCCGCCAAGTGTTATTGAAGCCATAATATTTGGATTAAGTTTGAGGAACAAAAATACGAATTCTTCGGTATTAAACTTCAAACAAAGTCTGGATCATTACTCGTAATTTTTCAAATAACACCAATTTGCACATCATGAGGCTTAATTTATTTGATATAACAACTTATTTTGATTCTTGTGCTGAGCGGCATGTGCTAAGCGCAGTCGAAGTGAGCAGAAGTGAGTCGAAGGAAGCGGTCTTTCTTCTTACGCTAACCGAATCCACATTTATCATTTACGAGACTGTGGTCTGTGGCTTATAAAGTTGTCTTATTTTTATGCTGAAAGCCGCAAAGAACAAAGTCGTAAAAGGACTTAGCCAGTTGAATATAGCGTACACAAAGTATTCGGCAACACCAACACCTAAAACACCACTCTGATAAGCACCGCACGTATTCCAAGGGATTAATACCGAAGTAACCGTTCCCGAATCCTCCAGGGTCCGACTCAAATTCTCGGGAGCCAAGCCACGATCTTCATAAGCTTGTTTAAACATTTTTCCAGGAATAACGATCGCAAGATATTGATCGGAAGCTATAGTATTTAAACCTAAGCAACTCACAACCGTACTTGCAAAAAGGCCAAAGATAGAGGTTGCCATTTTTAGTAGCACTCTTGTAATTCTTGCCAGAGCACCAATGGCATCCATGATACCTCCAAAAACCATAGCACATACGATCAAGAAAATGGTCCACAACATTCCTTTCATTCCTCCGGCTGAGAATAGATCATTTAGTTTTTCATTGTCTGTGATAATCGCTGTGTCGGTAAAAATTGAATTTACTACAGATGAAATTTTTGATGTTCCTAAACTATCGAGGATGGCAGGCTGAAATATAAAGGCGAAAACCCCAGCAGAAAGGACTCCTGTCCCCAAGGCAATTAGAGGCTTTGTTTTAAGCAGGATTAGTGCAATTACAATAAGCGGCACTAAAAACAACCAAGGTGTAATATTAAAAGTGGTATCAATAGAGGTTAAAAAATCACTTATATCGGCTGTACCAGTAGTTTCAATAGTAGCGCTCATAATACTAAAGGTAATAAGCGTTATAATAATCGTTGGTACTGTGGTAAAACTCATATATCTAATGTGCGTAAACAAATCTGTACCCGCCATTGCTGGAGCAAGGTTTGTTGTATCACTTAATGGCGACATCTTATCTCCAAAATAGGCTCCAGAGATTACGGCACCCGCAACCATTCCGCCCGGAATTCCTAGAGCGGTTGTTCCTATTCCAATTAAGGCAATCCCAACTGTTGCCGAGGTGGTCCAAGAACTTCCGGTTGCTATAGATATTATTGCAGCGATTACGACAGAGGCTGGTAGAAATATTTCTGGGCTAAGTACTTGCAATCCGTAGTATACCATTGCAGGAATTACACCGCTTACCAGCCATGTTCCAGCCAATGCACCCACCAATAACAAAATAACGATTGGGATAAAAATGCTCTTTAGGTTTTCCCAAATCTCTTTAATCATTAGGCTAAACGATACCTTATTAAAAACACCAACAATAGCCGCAACACCACCGCCCATTAATATGATATACTGATTTGAGTAGTCACCCAACCAGGCTCCATCTGCAAAGAAAATATTATAAGCGAGCAGACCCATTAAAATGACCACTGGGATAAGAGCCTCCCAGATACTTAACTCAACATTCTCAATAATTCTCTGATCGTCAATTTTAATTTCTGAAAGATTTTCATCCTCTTGCATCTTGTTTGGTTTTTTAGAATTGTAATGTTACGATTTTGTAAATAGATATACAACTTTGACTTTTATGAGACGGCTCTATATAATTTTGTAATATTTAGAGGTAAGAAAATTATTTTTTTGAATTGTTGAATCGTTGATCTGCGTAATCGGTGTTTGAAAATAGCATTTTACGCTACACCTCAGAAACTATAAAGGATGTCAGTTCGAGTGGTCTCGATGTAATCGGGATTGTATCGAGAACCTGATGAAATAAGGGCGCTATGGATAACTCAGAAAAAAAATAGGCGAAATAGCAAAGAAGTGACTTCTCGATACTGAATTCAAATGCACTTGCGTACTTTGAATTGCACTCGAAGAGACTGTGGCAGGTGAAACTTAAAATGTAAAATGTAAAATGTAAAAGGGGAAACATGAATCAGGGAAGCTCCGTTGAATGTTGAAAGTGAAAATAAATAACCTGTAATGTAGCACCTAAAAGGTAGAAGTCATATGAGATGTCAGTTCGAGTGGTCTCGATGTAATCGGGATTGTATCGAGAACCTGATGAAATCCGGGCGCTATGGATAGCTCAGAAAAAAAATAGGCGAAATAGCAAAGAAGTGACTTCTCGATACTGAATTCAAATGCACTTGCGTACTTTGAATTGCACTCGAAGAGACTGTGGCGGGTGAAACTTAAAATAAAAAATGTAAAATGTAAAAGGGTGAACATGAATCAGGGAAATACTGATATTGGAATGGTTACAAAACGAGTATTGAAGAAGATTGTAATTTATTTTATTAAAAAAGCTGTGAATTAGATTCACAGCTTTTTTAATTCAAACAACAGGAAAAAACTAAACCACAGTTATTTCCTGTTCAAGTATATTAAGATCTTTCATACATCTACGTATTGTTCTGTAGGTGCGCTCAATATCATTGTCAAGTCCAATAGAAAAACGAATCAGACCATCACTAAGTCCCATTTCCTTTTGTTCTTCTTCAGGTATTTCGGAAGAGGTTGAGGTACCCGGAGCACTGAACAAGGTTTTGTAGAAGCCTAAGCTTACCGCAAGATATCCTAGATTGTGTTCTTGCATCATTTCCATAAGTTCGTTTGCTTTGTCTAAACTTCCTACGTCAAGAGTAAGCATGCCACCAAAACCATACTCTTCATTCATCATCGTCTTGAATAACTCATGTCCGGGATGCGAAGGCAGGCCGGGATAAACAGTTCTAAGACCATCAGATTCAAACTTTTCAGCTAAAAACTGAGCATTATGACTGTGTTGTTTCATTCGAATATGGAGTGTTCTCATATTTTTCAGAATAGATGCTGCTCTTAAACTATCCATGGACGCTCCTAGCAGCATACAAGCTCCGTCATTTACATTCCGAAGAGCATCTATTAACTCCTGACTCCCACAAACAACACCACCCATAGTATCACTACTACCGTTAATGAATTTTGTTAAACTGTGAAGTACCACATCGGCACCTAGTTTTACAGGAGATATAGATAGCGGGGAGAAGGTGTTATCTACCAATAATTGAAGACCATGTCTTTTGGCGATTTCAGCCAGTCCTTGAATATCAGCTATTTCTAGTAATGGATTACTAACACATTCACAAAATATTATTTTCGTTTTTTCGGTAATGGAAGCCTCTACAGCTTTTAAATTGGTTATGTCAACAAAGGATGTCTCAATGCCCATACGCGGGGCAAAGTTTTTTAAGAAAGCATACGTGCCACCATAGATTGTTCTACTAGCAACTACGTGATCACCTGCTTCGCAGAACTGCAGTATTGTTGGAGTTATCGCACCCATACCACTTGCTGCTACATTTGCAGTTTCAGTTCCTTCCATAGCCGCCAAAGCCTCTCCCAAATATAAATTTGAGGGGGTCGTGTGTCTTGAGTATAAATAGCAACCATCGGCATTGCCCTCAAAGGTGTCGAACATTGTTTTTGCTGAAAGAAAAGTATATGTTGATGAATCTGAAATGGAGGGGTTTACGCCACCGAATTCACCGAAGTATTGTAAATCTTGAATTTTATTTGCGGGTTTAAAGGACATGATCGTTTTTTTTAATGATGTTTCAAAACTAATTTTTATAAGTATATATTACAATGATTATAGTCATATAGAGAAAATAAAACTAATTATTGTCATATTTATAGTTAATAAGTTTATAATTTGATTGTTTATTAAGTATTTTTGTGAAAATTTTTCAGTAATGAAATTAGACAATACAGATAAAAAGATTCTCAATTATCTTCAGCAAGATTGCAAGCAAACAAATAAGGAACTTTCTTCAAAATTGAACTTGTCGGTTACCGCGGTTTATGAGCGAATTAAAAAGCTAGAACGAGAAAAAGTAATCACTCGGAATGTCTCTATTTTGGATAAGGAAAAGGTGGGACTCGGGTTTATAGTGTTTTGTCAGATTAAATTAGCCCAGCATTCGAAAGAATACCTAACAATTTTTGAAGCAGAGGTTAAAAAGTTTGAAGAAGTTGTCGAATGCTTTCACGTGAGTGGTGAGTATGATTATTTACTCAAAGTATTAGTGAAAGATATGGTTCATTTCCGTAGTTTTATGGTTACAAAACTAACGACCATACGCCATATTGGAAGCACCCAAAGTTCGTTCAATATTAACGAAGTTAAAAACACAACGGCAATCACCTTGAATTAATGAAGACAACATCCTTTTTAGTAACCGAATTCTTCCTGCTATTTATGCTCCTTCCATTAAGCTTTACAATAGACTATCCGGTATGGCTAAAGGCACTATTTGCGGGCTTCGGATTCCTATATATATTATTTGTGCTGAAGCGTGTAGAACGAATCTCCTTCGGATTAGAGAAATATATAGCGTGGAAATCGTTCTGGAAAAGGATCGCATTAACTTTTCTCGTGGTTTCAATTGTAACTACCGTATTTGTCTTGATTTCTGATAGCTCGGCCCTGTTTTATGTTCCAATGAACAAGCCCACTTTATTCTTTATCATACTATTTGTGTATACTTTTTTATCGGTATGGCCTCAAGAAATCATTTACCGAACTTTTTTTATGAATCGTTATTCAAGACTTTTCAAAAGTAAATACCTTCTAGTTTTTATAAATGGAGTGCTGTTTTCACTAGCACATTTGTTTTTCAGAAACACCTTAGTTTCTGTACTTACCTTCTTAGGCGGATTACTTTTTGCACTTACATTTCTAAAATACAAATCCACTTTATTAGTGAGTATCGAGCACGCGCTTTACGGCAATTGGTTATTCACCGTTGGAATGGGGGAGATGCTAGCCTTTCCCGGAATGGAAGGGTGATAAAGAAATGTAAAATGTAAAATGTAAAACGAAAAATGTAAAAGTTTCATTCTTAGCACCGCTGTCACTTCGAGTGAATTTCAAATTACGCCAGTAATATTGAAATTAGTATCGAGAAGAACTTCTTTTCAGGATATACTTTTAAACTATTAAACAGTATTGTACCTTTGTAATCAAACTCTGAAGCCACGGCAAAAGAGTTCTATTTTTATAATTTAAATCATACTTTATGAGTTCATATGATGTTGTAGTAATTGGTTCAGGGCCCGGAGGATATGTAGCGGCGATACGCTGTGCACAACTCGGAATGAAAACCGCAATAATCGAAAAATACAATATCCTTGGAGGTACTTGCCTTAACGTAGGTTGTATCCCCAGCAAGGCATTATTAGATTCTTCTCATCATTATGAGCATGCTGTAAAGCACTTTGCCGACCACGGAATTGAAATCCCAGGGGAAGTGAAAATCAATTTCAAGAAAATGATCGAACGCAAGCAGGGCGTTGTTGATATGACGACCAAAGGAATTGAGTTTTTAATGACTAAAAATAAAATTGACGTCTTTAATGGATTTGGTTCTTTTAAAGATGCTACCCATGTTGTAATTACTTCGGAAACGGGAGAAGAAACAATTGAAGGGAAGCACATCATTATTGCAACAGGTAGCAAGCCTTCTACGCTTCCTTTTATAACCTTAGATAAAGAAAGAGTAATAACTTCAACAGAGGCCTTAAAACTACCTGAAATACCGAAGCACATGGTTGTTATTGGTGGAGGCGTGATTGGTTTGGAGCTCGGGCAAGTATATCGAAGATTGGGAGCTGAAGTTTCAGTGGTGGAGTATATGGATCGAATTATTCCAACGATGGACGCGGCTCAGAGTAAAGAGTTGATGAAGGCGATGAAGAAGCAAGGGGTGAAGTTCTTTTTATCTCATAAAGTTTCAGACGTTACTAGAAATGGAGACGAAGTTACTGTTACCGCAACAGATAAGAAAGATAAGGAAGTTACTTTTACAGGAGATTACTGCTTGGTGTGTGTTGGACGTCGTCCTTATACAGACGGTTTAAAACTCGAAAATGCTGGAGTTAAAGCCACAGAGCGCGGAATGATTGATGTTAACAATCACTTGCAATCCAATGTGGCAAATATATACGCAATAGGAGATGTAATTCGTGGAGCGATGCTAGCTCATAAAGCTTCAGAAGAAGGAACGCTTGTTGCTGAAGTGATTGCGGGACAAAAACCACATATCGATTATAATTTAATTCCGGGTGTTGTATATACCTGGCCTGAAGTTGCCTCTGTTGGAAAAACAGAAGAGCAACTCAAAGAAGCAGGAGCAGAGTATAAATCGGGTCAATTCCCGATGCGTGCCCTTGGACGATCTAGAGCGAGTGGTGATATTGACGGATTTGTAAAAATCCTTTCAGATAAAAAGACAGACGAAGTTCTCGGGGTACATATGGTAGGGGCTCGTGTTGCTGACTTAATCGCGGAGGCCGTAACGGCTATGGAGTTCCGTGCTAGTGCTGAAGATATTGCACGTATGAGTCACGCACATCCAACCTACGCGGAGGCGGTTAAGGAAGCGGCTCTTGCTGCAACCGATGATAGAGCATTGCATATTTAAAATATTGATTGTTAAAAGTTTAAGAGCCATTCCCTACTAGGAGTGGCTTTTTTTTGTACTTTACAGTGATACTAAAAAACCAACTATTATGAAAAACAAGTACTTATTTGCAATGCTACTTATGATTTTCTTCGGCGGCATTAACGTTTCGAATGCTCAACTTATGGACGATATGGAATATCCTAATGGGATACCAGCTTCTAATACCTGGTGGGTTTGTACCAATGGTGGCACTGACTGCCCCACTATTGTAGGGCCTGATGCCGGACACAATAGTAATTATGCCGGTTTTGTTTCTGGTGATACGATGACAGACTTTAGCTTGAACCTAGGTCAAAGAACATCTGACACATGGGGATTAGCATTTTATATGCGTATTCCGCAGAATAAAGAGGCCTATTGGAATTTACAGGCAGTGGTTCCGTTCATCAACCCAGAGTGGCCCATAGGAAATGTTTTCTTTAATTTTGCACTCCAAACCCCGGGTCAAGCTTATATAGATTGGAATAATGCAGACCCTAGCGACGATACCGCTTTCAACTTTCCACATGATACGTGGTTTAGTGTGCTTATGAACTTTGATTTTACTGCTGGAATGGCGGCAGCCACTTTTAGTATGTCAGTTAATGACGTAGTAGTGGTTGCACCTGGAACTGCTTTTAGGGATGGTAATGGTAATATACCCACGGGTCTTGGAGGTGTTAACTTTAATTCAATTTCCCCGGATCATGAACTTTATATTGACGATTTTAACTTTGTGAACGGTGTACTTGGTGTTGAGAAAAAAAACTTAGCCAATTTTTCAATGTATCCTAATCCGGCGAACGATGAGGTAAACATTTTATTCAACGAAGAAATAGAAGAAATTAGAATTTACGATTTAAGTGGTAAAGTTCTTCTAAGTGGTTTTTCAGAAAAGGCTGTAGATGTTTCAAAACTAACTACAGGGATATATTTTATGGAGCTAAGTTCAATCCGCGGAAAAAGTGTTCAGAAATTTATAAAAGAATGATTTTCTATATTTAAGAGATGAATTTAAAAGCCGTTCCTCAAAAGGGGCGGCTTTTTTTGTAACTTGACAAGATACTACAGAACCAACTATTATGAAAAACAAGTACTTATTTGCGTTGCTGCTTGTGATTTTCTTCGGCGGCTTTAATGTTCTAAATGCCCAATTTGCGATAGACGACATGGAGTCTTTCGGCCCTAGCAACCCTCCTAGCAGTAGCGATCATTGGAGTGGTGATTTATTAATATCTGTTTTTCAAGCTCAAAGTCCCGTCCAATCTGGATATATTGATGATGGAGGGACAATTGATGTTCTTTTACTTTTGGGAGATAAAATATTTGGAAGTTGGGGGACAAAATTCTCACTTTATATTCCTTCTGGAAAAGTTGGATATTGGAATCTTCAAGGTCTAGAAGATCCAGGACTTGAATTTGTAGTTGGTAATATCTTTATGGGCAACTCTGGGATAGGAGGTGATGATGAGATGACAGGTAGAATAGATATGAATACGGCCGATGAGAACGATGATTTTGTATTCACTTTTCCCAAGGACCAATGGTTTGACGTAGTTATGAATTTTGATTTCAATTTACCTATAACCGGTATTCCTACCTGGACGCTATGGGTCGATGATGTAAATGTTGTCCCTGAAGTTACATCATACGTTGATGGTTTTGGAACACTCCCATCAGGTTTAGGTGCAATTAATTTCTATTCAGTTTCTTCGGATAATGAAATGTATATTGACGATGTTGAGTATATCAATGATTTCTATCCAGATCCATCTCTTGGAATTAATGATTTAGATGTTTTTGGTTTTACAGCGTATCCAAATCCTGTAATAAATGTTTTAAACTTACAGGCGAATGAAGAAATCACTTCTGCAGTTGTTTATAACCTTTTAGGTCAAGAAGTATACAGAGCTAACATCAATGCTTTAACTACAACTATCGATATGTCTCGTTTATCAAGTGGCGCTTACTTTGTAAAAGTAAACGTTGGTGCAATTGAAGGTGTTATTAAAGTTCTTAAATAAGAGTTTATGATACTATTTACCTAATTATAAATTAGGCGGTTAAGGAAGCGGCGCTTGCTACAAACGATGGTAGAGCATTTTATCTCTAAGATTTGGAATTATCAAGTTTAATTAATTCATATGTGGTTAAAACAATATATTTGAACTTTCAATATTATTTCCTGGACTTCAGCCGATACTTCGATAAATTTCGATTTAATTTTTTCGAATTGATTTAAATGAATACCTGGAACAGTCCAGTACTATAAAATTTAATTGCACTACAGGTGAGGAGAATTCAAGAATACCCATGTAATCTTTCCGAAGGTTTTATAAAGAGGCTCCTTTTATGGGCTGATCAATTTGATGAGGTTGTTTGGTTGGATTCAAACAATTATGGTGAAACCCATGGCAGCTATAAAGCCATATTGGCTGTAGATGCTTTTACCGCGATTAAAACGGATTACCACAACGCCTTTGAACAGTTAAATGAATATCAGCAACTAACAAGAGATTGGTTATTCGGGTATTTAACCTACGATTTGAAGAATAATGTAGAGCATCTTTTATCTCAGAATTTTGACGGCTTGCATTTTCCAGACCTCTATTTCTTTCAACCTAAAAAACTATTTTTATTTTCTGAAAATCACGTTAGCATTCAGTACTTAAATATGGTAGATGATGAGCTGGACGATGATTGGAAAGAGATTACATCCTATCCTTCTGAAAAGGTATCGATCGATAAAGATCCGATTAGAATTAGTTTACGTACTTCAAAAGATTCCTATTTTGAAAAAGTAGGTGAAATGCTCGATCATATTAATCGTGGGGATATATATGAAGCTAATTTTTGTCAGGAGTTTTATTCAGAAAACGCCACTATTAATCCAATCAAATCTTTTCTTCATTTAAACGACATTTCCAAACCGCCCTTTGCAACCTATTTAAAATTTGATTCATTATATGCGCTATCGGCTTCCCCAGAACGCTATCTTAAAAAGACTGGAAAGGCAGTGATATCGCAACCAATTAAGGGAACGGCGAAACGGCTATCTAATGCTGCTGAAGACAAGAGGATGATGGAGGAACTTTCAAAAGATCAAAAGGAGCTGAGTGAGAATATCATGATTACAGATTTGGTGCGCAACGATCTTTCTCGTGTGGCTGAAAAAGGGAGTGTTCAGGTTGATGAACTTTGTAAAATATATACATTTGAGCAAGTACATCAAATGATTTCTACGATTAGTTGTACGGTCTCTTCGGAGATTCCACCGGCAAAAATTCTGATGCATACCTTTCCTATGGGAAGTATGACAGGGGCTCCAAAAGTTTCAGCGATGAAAATAATTGAAGAGCTTGAGGATGCCAAACGCGGTCTTTACAGTGGTGCGGTAGGCTATTTTACTCCAGATGGAGACTTCGATTTTAACGTAATTATCAGGAGTATTTTATACAATGCCAAGAAGAATTATGTGAGTTATTCGGTGGGCGGTGCGATAACTGCCAAGTCAATTCCTGAAAAGGAATACGAAGAATGTCTTATCAAAGCGAAAGCAATGCGCGAGGTTTTAGAGAGTTAATTAAAACTAAAATTAAAAGGCCAGAACTAAAAGTTGATTAAGTTTGCTTGAATTAATAAAGAGAAGACCTTTTTCGTCAAAACTACGAACTACTTGTTAGAGAAATTAGACGAGCATATTACAAATAATTTACCCTTTTTAAAAGGGAAGAAGCTTCTTGTTGCCTGCAGTGGAGGGGTTGATAGCGTTGTGCTTACTTCATTATTACATGAACTGGAGTTTACTATTGGGCTCGCACATTGTAATTTTTCTCTACGAGGGAAAGAAAGTGATGGAGATGAAGATTTTGTATTGGATCTAGCTGGGAAGCTTGAAATTTCAGTTTTTACGGAAACATTTAATACAAAAGCCTACGCAAAAAAGCATAAACTGTCTACTCAAGTAGCAGCTCGGGAATTGAGATATGCGTGGTTCGAGGAATTGCTAACAGATTTTAAATTCGATTATATTATAACGGGTCATCATAGTGATGATGATTTAGAAACCTTTCTAATCAATTTGTCACGAGGAACAGGACTTAGGGGTTTAACAGGTATTCCAGTTGTAAACGATAAGATTGTTCGACCTCTTTTATGCTTCGGAAGGGAAGAAATCGTGAACTACGCCAAAAAAAGGAATTTGTATTGGAGAGAAGATAGTAGTAATTCTGAAGTAGATTACCTTCGGAATAAACTTCGTATTGAGACTATTCCAACCTATAAGGAGGCTGCTCCGGGTTTGCTTCAAAGCTTTCAGAAGAGTAGGATTCATCTAGAAAATTCGCAGAACCTTGTTGAAGATTATATGGTTTTAGTGTCAAACCTTGTTATTTCTGAATTTTCAGATGGCTATCAAATACATATTCAAAAATTACAAGAATTACCGAATACACCTGCCTTAGTATATGAATTGTTATCTCCTTTTGGTTTTACTGATTTCTCAGCACTTTTGGATTTATTGACAGCGCAACCTGGGAAACAAGTTTTTTCGAGCTCGCACCGTCTCCTAAAAGACAGGGATTTGCTTTTGCTTACAGAAAACCCTAAGAAAGGGGTTGAAAAAGATAAAGCTTCCGAGTTTTTTATATCAGAAAATGAAAAGAAGATTGACACGCCGATAACGTTAGAGTTTAAATCTGCCAAAAAGATAGGAGATATTAGCAAAAGTGCAGTGTACGTCGATAAGGATAAAATTCGCTATCCTCTGCTTCTCCGAAAGTGGCGGGAAGGTGATGTATTTATGCCGTTGGGCATGAAAGGAAAAAAGAAATTGAGTAAGTTTTTTAAGGATGAAAAGTTATCTTTGGTTGCCAAAGAAAAAATTTGGGTTTTGTGTAGTGGCGATGAAATTGTTTGGATTGTTAATTATCGCATGAGTGATCAGTTTAAGGTTCAGGATACTACCAAAGAAATTTTAAAAATAGGTACAAGTTTATGAAGAAGTTTTCGATTGTAATTCTGATTTTACTATCTAGTATAAGTGTTTATTCTCAAATACTTACACCAGTCATTTGGGATTCTGAAGTTAAGCAAGCCGACGGGGATACGATTACATTACTAATGCATGCTTCCATTGAAGATAATTGGCACTTGTACACCCAGAATATTCCTGATGGCGGACCAATTCCAACGACATTTACCTTTGATAATCCAAATAGTGATTTCGAACTAATTGGCGAAACTACCGAGAGCGAGTCGCATACTAGTTTTGACAAGATTTTTGAAATGGAACTTGGTTATTTTGATATAAGTGCAACATTTACTCAGAAAATTAAGCTTTTAAATAAAGACCTCTCGACTATAGACGTCATGGTAGATTTTCAGTCCTGTGATGATGAGAAGTGCATTTTTGAATCGGCTAATATGACCTTTCAGCTTTCAGCTGAAAAACCAAATGCTGAGAAAGTGGATGGCGAGGAAACCCCAGTGGCAGTGGTTAAAAAAGACAAAAAAGATAGCACCGGGAATACTAGGGACATGTGGACTATATTTTTCTTGGCATTTTTATCTGGTTTTGCAGCGCTATTAACCCCCTGTGTATTTCCAATGATCCCGCTAACTGTTAGTTTTTTCACTAAGCAAAGTAAAAATAGAGCAACGGGTATTAGAAATGCTATTTTTTACGGTCTGTTTATAATAGTAATCTATGTCTTACTAGGTACTCTCGTTACTTGGATTTTTGGCGCAGATGCCTTAAATGCTTTGTCTACAAATGTTTGGTTCAATATTATATTCTTCTTGTTGTTGGTCATTTTTGCAGTGTCTTTTTTAGGGGCATTTGAAATTGTTTTGCCACAATCTTGGGCGAATAAAGTAGATCAGAAATCGAATAAAGGAGGTGTTATAGGGATCTTCTTTATGGCACTTGCATTAGCTATTGTGTCTTTTTCATGTACCGGTCCTATCATTGGTACCTTGTTAGTTGAGGCAGCATCGAAAGGTGGTTTGGCTCCAATAATAGGTATGCTAGGTTTTTCACTTGCAATTGCACTACCGTTTGCATTGTTTGCTTTATTTCCAGGATGGCTTAATTCACTTCCAAAGAGTGGGGGATGGCTTAATACCGTTAAAGTGGTATTAGGATTTTTGGAACTTGCATTAGCCTTTAAGTTCTTATCGCAGGCAGATTTAGTTTTACAAACACATCTCTTAGAGCGAGAGTTGTTTGTCGCTATCTGGATTGCAATATTTGGAGCTTTAGCATTGTATTTACTCGGAAAGATCCGACTTCCTCATGACTCACCTTTACCACATATTTCGGTGGGTAGATTGATGCTAGGGTTGGTGGTGCTTTCCTTCACTATTTATATGATTCCAGGTTTATGGGGAGCTCCTTTAAATCTAATTAGTGCCTTCCCACCACCACTAGAATACAGTGAGTCAGAGTATGGAGTAGGTTTTTCAAAGCTTGGAGGGGGTATTGCCTCAGATCATTCAGAATTACCCGATGGAGCACATTTACTACCGCCACATGATATTTTAGCTTTTAACGATTATAGTAAAGGCTTAGCCTATGCTAAAAAAGTCAATAAGCCAGTACTCATCGATTTTACAGGTTGGGCTTGTGTGAATTGTAGAAAAATGGAACAAAATGTTTGGCCAGAAGGGAATATACTGCCGTTGCTTAAAAACAAGGTGGTACTTATTTCATTATATGTAGATGATAAGAGGTCGCTTCCAGAAAGTGAAAAGTATACGAGCAAAGAAACAGGTAAGGAAATTAATTCAATTGGAAATAAATGGAGTGATTTTCAAATAACGAAATATAAGGCGAATGCGCAACCTTTTTATGTTTTAATGGATCTGAATGAAGAGAATCTTATTGATCCTGTGGGATATACCCCAGACCCTGAGGAATTCGAAAATTGGATAAGAGATGGGGTTAAGAGTTTTAATTAACTAAAAACTCAACGAGTTTTGTATGTAATTATGTGATATACCTTTCATTTAGATTACATATAAAATTGGTTTAAAATAAAACGTCTCAACTAATAGTTGAGACGTTTATAACAAACCTAACTTAGTAAATTTTAGTATCATTAAAATTTATTTCTCATCCCCACAAGAAATAAAGTCCACTGATATTCACTAATTCAAGAGCCAAATATAGATTAACATATCTATAAAAACAATACGTAGTACTACGTATTTTTTGATGGCTTTAGATTTAATGGATATGAATCAATTTAATAGAATGACTAGTTTGCATACACTTGGTCACTTTGAAATATTCATTGAAATTCATTTTACTATAAAATAGCCAATTGACTTTTTTGATAGAAATAAAATTCTAATATTTTGAAAATATAATTGAAGTTAGTCGGTGTTTTCATGTTTTGGATTTGAACAATGTACACAAACTTTTTCGAGTCAATATGTTCATAAAATGCTTTCAAGGTAAATTTTATGATCTTTTTATTTTTCATTTATTTTGACAACTTTTGAATATGAATTTCTTGTTTCGGGGAATTGATTTCAATTTGGTATTGCAGAATACAAATACCTTGCATATTTTCGAAAACCTTTTGCAGTATACTTTTGATCATTGTCATCGACTGAAATGCCTTATTATATTGGATTCCTTAATTTCTTTATTGAAATACCTCAAATTGTCGCAGCAGTTATTTTTCGGTAATTGGCAAATTATTTCTTTATTTATGATTGCATAAATACTATTATTGCAGTTGGAATTGCCATGATATTGGCAGGTTTAGTAACTTTGAGAGTTCGTATTAAAAAAAAATTGATATTCATGAATAGTAAAGGATTTATATTTGACTTAGACGGGGTGATTGTGGATACTGCCAAATACCATTACTTAGCATGGAAGAACTTGGCAAATGATTTGAACATCCCTTTTACTGAAGCCCAAAATGAAGAACTTAAAGGGGTAAGCAGAGTTGAGTCATTAAGAAAAATTTTAGATTGGGGTAGATTGTCCATTTCTGAAGCCGATTTCGATAGTATAATGGATGGTAAGAATAATAAATACCTTTCATATATAGCAAATATGAATAAAGAGGAAATTCTTCCAGATGTGAAAAGGACACTTGATTTTCTAATTTCCAAAGAACAGAAAATTGCCCTTGGTTCAGCGAGTAAAAATGCACGACCCATATTAGAGAAAGTTTCTTTAATTGATCTTTTTGAAGCAATTGTAGACGGTAATAATGTGACGAAAGCTAAACCTAATCCCGAGGTCTTTATAAAAGCTGCCGCTGAGATTGAAGTTTCTTCAAAGGATTGCATTGTTTTTGAGGATTCAATTGCTGGAATACAAGCCGCGAATTCAGCCGGTATGATAAGTATTGGTATTGGTGATAAAGAAATCTTGTTTGAAGCAGATTATGTTTTTAAAGATTTTACCGAAATGTCAAATGAATTTCTTATCGAATTAATTAACAAATAATAGCACGTTCCCTTTATTGGTAACATTACTTAGATACTAAAAATGAATCAAGATTATATAATACCTGATAATTGGTCAATATTAGAAGAAGGTTTCGATACAACTCGAGTGAAGTCGTCAGAAAGTCTTTTTAGCATTGGCAATGGAGCGATGGGTCAGCGTGCAAATTTTGAAGAAGACTATTCCGGAGATACATTTCAAGGGAGTTATATTGGCGGTGTATATTACCCGGATAAGACGCGTGTTGGCTGGTGGAAAAATGGGTACCCCGAGTATTTTGCTAAGGTATTGAATGCTCCCAACTGGATTGGAATTCATGTTAAGATTGCCGGAGAAAATTTAGATTTAAATTCCTGTTCACAAGTTTCTAATTTCCGAAGAGAGCTTAATATGCAGGAGGGATATTATAAACGTTCTTTTTATGCAACTCTAAATAATGGTATTGAGGTAAAAGTTGAGAGTACTCGCTTCTTATCTTTAGAGTTGGATGAACTCGGTGTTATAAATTATTCGGTTACGCCTTTAAATGGGGATACTGAGATCGTATTTACTCCATATCTCGATGCTGGAATTACCAATGAGGACACCAATTGGGATGATGCTTTCTGGGAAACCTTGCGTATTTCTGAAAACAACACTCAGGCTTTTATTCGTTCTCAAACAATGAAAACTAATTTCAATGTTTGCACTTTTATGCAGTCGAAATTATTGCTAAACGATACCGAAGTCGGCATAGATGGTCTAGTTGAGAAGCAAGAAAATAGTATTGGCATTGCATATTTAACAAAGGTTTCAAAAGGACAGAAAGCGACATTGCAAAAATTTGCAGGCTATGTGGTTTCAACCAATCATGAAACTGAAACACTTGTAGATGCGGCAAAATCGGTTCTTGATAAAGGAGTTTCATATGGGTATGCAAAGCTTCTGAGCATGCAAAAAGATAGTTGGGCTCAGATATGGGAAATGGCCGATATCGTTATAGATGGAGACATAAAAGCTCAGCAAGGTATTAGATTTAATATCTTTCAGTTAAATCAAACCTATTTAGGGAAAGATGTGCGTTTAAATATTGGACCAAAAGGATTTACAGGGGAAAAGTATGGAGGTAGTACGTACTGGGATACAGAGGCTTACTGCCTACCTTTTTATATGGCTACTAAAGAACATGATGTTGCTAGAAGTCTATTAGAATACCGTTATCATCATTTAGATAAAGCCATTGAAAACGCGGAGAAATTAGGTTTTTCAAATGGTGCTGCATTATATCCAATGGTGACAATGAATGGTGAAGAATGTCATAACGAATGGGAAATAACCTTTGAAGAGATTCACCGTAATGGTGCCATTTCATTTGCCATATTTAACTATGAACGCTATACTGGAGATTATAGTTATATTGTAGAAAAAGGACTGGAGGTCCTAATTGCAATCGCTCGTTTTTGGCATCAGAGGGCAACTTTCTCTAATGATAAAGGGCAATTTGGTATCCTCGGCGTAACAGGACCCAATGAATACGAGAATAATGTAAATAATAATTTTTACACCAATTATATTGCTTCTTGGTCTATACGTTATACCTTGGAACAAATAAAGCATATCGAAGGCGCTCATAAAGAAGATTATGATCGCGTCATGAACAAAACGAACCTTTCAAAAGCCGAACGATCAGATTGGAATAAAGTAGCTTCTAATATGTATTTACCATTTTCAGAAAAAGAAGATGTGTACCTTCAGCAGGATGGGTTTTTGGATAAAGAATTGATTCCTGTTTCTGAGTTAGATAAATCGCAACGCCCCATAAATCAGAAGTGGTCTTGGGATAGAATCTTACGCTCCCCATATATCAAGCAAGCTGATGTGCTTCAGTGCTTTTACTTTTTTGAGGAGGATTTTTCCGAAGAACAGCTTACAAAACATTTTGACTTTTATGAACCTTTTACTGTCCATGAATCTTCATTGTCACCTTGTGTTCATTCGATACAGGCCGCAAAGTTGGGAAGGATGGATCAAGCGTACGATATGTATTTAAGAACCTCACGTTTAGATTTAGACGACTACAATCATGAGGTAGAAGAAGGATGTCATATTACAAGTATGGCTGGGACTTGGCTTAGCATTGTTGAAGGATTTGGCGGCATGCGCGTCCGTCATGGACACTTGTCATTTACACCTAGAATTCCTTCTGCTTGGAAGATGTATAGTTTTAAGGTTAACTTTCGAGGTAAGATACTTAAAGTCTCTGTAAGTCATACTGAAAGCACTTTCAGTCTATACAGAGGCGATGATATGGAGATTGAAGTAAATAATAAAAAAGCAAAAATCACAAAATCTAAAAAAGTTATGATATCATGAAATTATTGATTAAATATTTGATTTCTTGTTTCTTGTTATGTCTTTTTGTTCAGTGCAAACCTACTGGGGAAGCCTTAAAGTCTGCTAAAGTAGCGTATACAATTCCCGTTGAAGTTGAACAATTAAAGGACGGTTATTTAAAACGTATCGACAGTTTTCCTTCCAATTTCATTACCCCGCGTGGTGTTGATGTTTGGTTGCCAAAAGATTATACTGAAACTAAAAAGTATGCAGTCTTATACATGCAAGATGGACAACGCATGTTTACCGGGGAAGCAGATAGACAAGGAAGGGAGATGATGGCAGATGAAACTGCCACAGTGTTAATGAATGAAGATAAAATTAAAGATATTATTATTGTAGGTATTCACAGTATTGGAAGCAAACGGCATAGTAATTATTTTCCACAAAAAGCGTTCGAAGCACTTCCAGTTAAGCTTACAGATTCGCTAATGAGAATGGCAAAGGCGATGCGTATGAATGTTAAAATCACTTCAGATAATTATTTGAAATTTATTGTTGAGGAGCTTAAACCCTATGTGGATGACAACTATAGTACTAACTCAGACTATCAAAATACCTTTATTGGAGGTGCCAGTATGGGAGGTCTAATTTCCATGTACGCTGTTTGTGAGTATCCAGATGTATTTGGTGGTGCTGCCTGTATGTCAACTCATTGGCCGGGTCTTATGCCATCAAAAGACAATCCGATTCCAGAATCCTTCTTTCGTTATATGAAAGCAAATTTACCATCTCCAGAAACCCATAAATTTTATTTTGACTTCGGTACAGATGGGATGGATAGGTTTTATGTAGAATATGAAGATGAAGTAAATGCTGTTTTTGAAGCAAGAGACTATACGAGTGATTGCTTTATTAACAAAAAAGTGGAAGGCGGAAATCACTCAGAGAAATTCTGGAGCAAGCGCTTTGATCAACCCTTGTTATTTTTACTAAGTAAATAAACTCGAAATGATACATAAATTAATTCCTGCTGCATGTTTACTTTTTTTATTAGTTGGATGTTTATCAGGTGAGAAGGATAAAAAGGAAATTGTTAAGCCTGAAGTGCCTTTCGTTTGGGAAGGCGCCAATTTGTATTTTCTCCTTACTGACAGATTTAGCAATGGAGATTCTTCAAACGATGTAAACTATAACCGAAATCTAGAAACTGCCGTTCTTAGAGGTTTTGAAGGGGGCGATATTAAAGGTGTGACTAAAAAAATTGAAGCAGGCTATTTCACCGATTTAGGCGTAAATGCTATCTGGCTTTCCCCTATTGTGGAGCAGATACATGGTGGCACCGATGAAGGGACCGGTTTAACCTATGGTTTTCACGGCTATTGGACCAAGGATTGGACAAGTTTAGATCCTAATTTTGGGAGCGCAGCCGATTTAAAAGATTTGGTAGAAACCGCCCATGGCAAGGGCATCAGAATCGTTTTAGACGCAGTGATTAATCATACGGGACCTGTTACGGATACAGACACAGTTTGGCCAGAAGAGTGGGTTAGAACGTCTCCTAAATGCGAGTTTAAAGATTACGAATCGACAGTTACGTGCACCTTGGTTAAAAACCTACCAGATATTTTAACCGAAAGTAATGAAGCTGTTGAACTTCCACCACAGCTTGTTGAGAAATGGAAAACAGAAGGTCGTTATGACGAAGAAGTAGCCGAATTGGATGCATTTTTCAAAAGAACAGGATATCCCCGAGCACCAAGGTTTTATATCATGAAATGGCTTACAGATTATATTACAGACTATGGAATTGATGGCTACAGAGTAGATACCGTAAAGCATACCGAAGAATATGTATGGCAAGAGTTTAGAAAAGAATGTGATTATTCCTTTGAACAATGGAAATTGAATCATCCTACCGATGTTTTGGATGACAATGACTTTTATATGGTTGGGGAGATTTATAACTACGGAATTTCGACAGGAAAAAACTATGATTTTGGTGATAGAAAAGTAAATTATTTTGAAGATAGTTTTAGTAGTTTGATCAATTTTGAATTCAAATGGGATGCTGCACAAGTTTCGTATGAGGAACTTTTTTCAAAGAATGCTCAAATTCTGAAGGACTCCCTTAGTGAATTCGGAACCTTAAACTATTTAACTTCTCATGACGATGGAAGCCCATACGACGCTAAACGTGAGAAGGCCTTTAAAACAGGGACGCTTTTATTGTTAAGTCCTGGGACATCGCAAATATACTACGGTGATGAATCAGCTAGGACTCTTATTGTAGAAGGAGCACAAGGCGATGCAACATTAAGATCCAATATGAATTGGTCAAGTATTGAGAATGAAAGCAAGACTAAGGACCTTTTATTGCATTGGCAAAAGCTAGGTAGGTTTCGCTCAAATCATCCTTCTGTTGGTGCTGGTGCGCATAAGATGATAAGTGAAATTCCTTATGTTTTTCAAAGAGACTTTTCTAAAGGATCTTATAGTGATAAGGTGTTGGTTGGACTCGATGTGCCAAAGGGAGTTAAAGAAATTGCCGTACTTGAAGTATTTAAGGAGGGCACCAAACTGAAAGATGCCTATTCTGGAGTCGAGACTTCAGTTGTGGATGGAAAAGTAAAATTTACGTCAGATTTTGAAATTGTATTACTTGAGATGAAGTGAATTAAATCATGAAATTATGAAAAGAGTAACCATTGCATTCGTAAGCTTAGTTGTTCTAGTAGCATGTAAAAATAAAACAAAAAATATGGAGATAATCGAACAACCAATTGCAGTAACTATTCCTGAAATTTCTGATGATATACTTGAAAGAGCAGTGATTTACGAAGCGAATATTCGCCAGTATTCTGCTGAAGGTACTTTTGAAGAGTTTACAAAGGACATCCCTCAGTTAAAAGAATTAGGTGTAAAAATAATCTGGCTGATGCCGGTTTTTCCTATTTCTAAGACAAAACGGAAGGCTACAGGTGGTGATTTCGCAAGTCTCATAGAAGACGATGCAGAACGCGAGAGAATGCTAGGCAGTTATTATGCAGTATCAGATTTCACAAAGATAAACCCTGAATTTGGAACTATAGAAGACTTTAGAAAGTTAATATCGACGGCCCATGATAATGGAATCTACGTTATTTTGGATTGGGTGCCGAATCATACTGGGTGGGATCATGTTTGGCTTTCTGAGCATCCAGATTATTATACAAAGAATTCGAATGGAGAAATTACAGATCCCTTAAATGACCAAGGAGAGTCTGTAGGATGGGCCGATGTTGCAGATTTAAACTATGGTAATGAAGCAATGCAGGAGGAAATGATTCGTGACATGAAGAATTGGATTACTGAAGAAAATATTGATGGCTTTCGTTGCGATATGGCAGGGATGGTTCCTTTAGCATTTTGGGAAAAAGCAATACCTCAATTAAGAGCAGAGAAGAATATTTTTATGTTAGCAGAGGCGTGGGAACCGCAATTGTTAAAAGATAATTTATTTGAAATGGTTTATGCATGGGAAGGGCATCACCTGATGAATGCAATCGCTAAGGGTGAAAAGAATGTTCATGATTTTGATGGTTATATTGATAAGATGTCAAATGACTATCAAGAGACTGATATTCTGATGAACTTTATAACAAATCATGACGAAAACTCATGGAATGGGACAGTTGGCGAGCGTATGGGGGATGCTTCAGAGGTATTCCAAGCATTAAGCTTCACTATGTCTGGAATGCCGCTAATTTATAGCGGACAAGAATATGACCTGGACCATAGGCTTAAGTTTTTTGAAAAAGATAGTATTCCGAAGAAGAAAGGAAACATGTGGCCTCTTTTGGAGAAACTTGGAAATTTAAAAAATAATTATCCAGCCTTAGCTGGTGGTAAGAATGCAGCAAAGTATCAACGAATAGAAACTTCTAACAATGCGGCTATTTTAGCTTTTCAAAGAGTAAAAGAGGATAGTGGGTTTATTTTTATAGCCAATTTATCTCATGAAACTATAGATTTCAGTCTCCCTCTTGCAGGTGAATTTAGAAACGCTTTAACAGATGAGACTGTAATGCTAAACCAAGATTCAAGACACTCATTTAAACCTTGGGAGTATTTATTGTTAATCAAATAATTCTCGAGGGTTTCAAAAAGCACTCATATATCAATATATGAGTGCTTTTTTTATAAATTTAATTTACATTTATAGAAAATACTTAGACTATTAGAATTTGAATCTACGATCACTTTTTACCATAATTTTCATTTGTTTATTGTGCTTCAATAATATTGCTCAAGAGCTACCTCCTATAACTAATTATAGTTCAGGCGATTATAGCGGAGGTAATCAGAATTGGGCAATTACACAGTCGGATAATAATTTTTTATATGTGGCTAATAATGAAGGATTGCTGGAGTATGATGGTGAAAATTGGAATAATTATGCCTCTCCGAATGGAACTAT
>Ga0075467_10000450_pt1 | contig 32699 bp, 34 predicted proteins | sample DEB08_DNA_9_FD_75067 | JGI IMG/M metagenome (GOLD analysis project Ga0075467, IMG submission 75067) | Aqueous microbial communities from the Delaware River and Bay under freshwater to marine salinity gradient to study organic matter... | ecosystem: Environmental > Aquatic > Marine > Coastal ... | reverse complement strand
TTCACGCACTATCATTCCTCCGGATTCACCAACTACTTCTAATAGTTCTTCAACAGACTGTCCTTTGCTCTCTAATTGTGTAGACGAGTCCTTAGAGCGCCAAATCTCAAAGCTTGGTTTACCAGCCAGTTCATAAAAACCAGTAGCAACAAATCCGTCTTCAATATATTTGCGAGTAATTGCTTGGGTTGGGTCACAGTGAGCCATCATCGGACGACCACTTTCTAGCTGATCTTTGATAGTCTCTTCAAGCATCACACCTCCAACACCACTATATGCAGGGTCCGCATTAAACGAGCCAAAATATGAAACTTCTTTACCAGTAAGGTCGCGAAGTGTATCAAAACGATTATAGCTCACGATCTTTCCATTATCGCGAAGTACTCTAAAAGATGTGTCTGGATTGCTAAAGCTTTTTTCCAAAGAACCAGCGACAGCTGCTTTGAATTCCTCGTTTTCTGGTTCAGGATAGGCTTTATCGTAGTTGGCTTTCATCAGTATTTTCATACGATCTTGCTCATCAGTCGATAATTCAGATGAATTAACCTCTTCAATTTTCCCAGCCCCCACTTCTTGAAGTAGCGCCACGTATTCTTTTGCCGCCGCTACGTAGTTTTCAATCTGAGCCAACCCTTCACTAGGGTCATGAGCTCGCACTGCTTTTTCAAGATCTTTCTGAGCCCTGTTAACAATATTTTCACTAACCTGACTAGCCAATTCTGCACACGCTTCTCCCTCACAATCAGACACTTCTCGTACCAATGCTTCAGCCCGCTCTGCACTATTAAGAAGTTCCCCGTAGTATTTGAAGACGGTACCTGCGACTTCGTCATGCTGGCCAAAAGCTACAATATTGTTACCAAGAGATTCATCTCCTCGTTCAAGGGAAAGGAAGGTTCTCATTCCGTCCACACCATAAAGAGAAGTGAAGCGTTTCATCACATCAGCATTCTCTACTGTTACTCGTTTTAGGTAATTCAAAAAATAGAACTGTTCTTTTACTGAAAGATCTTTCAATTCAAAATCAAATTCACGCTGGATCATTTCTCGAACTGGACGAGAAACTAGATATTCATAGTCGAACATCATCTCATCTTTTTTGCCCACCTCCTGGTTTGGAAAATCGCCAAACTCTTCATCTATTGGAAGTGTTGCGTATTGATGCATCTCATTGAATAGGTGTTCTCGGTTTCGCATCAGATCTTGTGGCGGTTGCCAGCTAACCCATGACTCTCCATTAGCAATCACTTCATCCACCATCCATTGTGGCGAGGTTATTTGTTCCTCGTTTGCGTCAAATTCTTCTATGGCTTTTGATACATCTGCATTTGCATCTTCAGGAACAACAGTTAGTCCTTCACCAACTTGAGTTGATGCATACATACCTTTAGATAATTCAAATGGCTTTAAATCTCTCGCTTCTGCTGGAAAATCTTCACTTTGTTCAAGCATTGATAAGATTTCTCGCGCGCGTACAGACAATAAATAGTTTGCTCCAGGTGTTTCCTTTATTTTTCTTAATGCATTTAAATAAAAGGCGGGCACACGATCTTCTGCGTACGATTCGTGACCAGATGACCAAAATTGCTTGAGCGCTTCAAGCATATGGGCAACTTCAGCGTAGTTCTCAGTATTCTCAAAATCTAAATTTTTAAGTAATTCAGCTTCGTAACGATCTGTATCAAAAAATGCCAGTGCATACGTCATGCTGCCCATAAGGCTACCTTTTGCATGTGACGGGATATCTCTTCGCCACATTACATCCTTAGCTGTGTCCCACATCGCTACCGGCCCCATCATTTGTGGATTTTGGTCTATGATATTCTCTAGCTCGCGAACCATCATCTGCAGTTCAGGATTTTGTTTATATTCTCCAGTCTTTGAGAGGCTAAATAACGATTTATATACTTTTGCCCATGAAGAGTTACCAGATTGAATTTCTTCAGCTGTTACTTTGTCGGGGAGAGCAAATGAAAAAAGGCCAAAACCACTAATTCCTCTCTTGGCTAATTCTGTAAGTAGCGGTGTTATTTTAACCTCAATTTCTTCTTGAGTAAGATCTGTGATCTCCTCGCCTAAGAAATGTCGTGCTTTATTTTCTAGTTCTTCATCAGAAAGCAGCTCGAGGCCATTATCTGCTTCGTGTTTTTCTATTTCCCCATATGAATCTTCTGTTTTTGGTCTTTCTGAAGAAAACTGTTTTGGCATTTCATTCATAATCTAAATTGTATCACTCAACAAATAAATATGTCGCGCTCGAGACGCTTCGATAAACTACTTTGGAATAAAGTGATTCCGTCAAGCCTGTCTTGGCCGCCCACGGTTCTAGCCCGAGACGGCCCGCATAGAGAAAAGTACCCGCAGGGGTGCTTTTCTTGTTTTGACGGAGGGAGAGTAAAGCGCGGGGCGCTTTACGTAGGGATTCGAAGCCGCACTGAGATAGTTTGGAGTCCGAAGGACGATAAAAATATCCAGGGTGGATACTGATCCTGTAAGGATCGAATCCCTCTCCCACCGCACAAACAAAAAACCGCTCTCGCGGTTTTTTGTTTGGTCTCAAAGTTGAAACTACGCTTTAGCCTTAACGATTCGGGCTGTCAGTCGTGACTTTTTTCGAGCAGCAGTGTTTTTCTTGATCACTCCACGCTTTTCAGCTTTGTCGATTGCTTTGTAAGCAGATGGTAGCAATTCTTCAGCTTTTTTGATGTCGCCTGCTAGGACAGCTTTATCAACTGACTTAGTGACATCTTTCATGGCTGACTTACGTCGAATATTGAACACCTTTTTGCGTTCTGATCCCCGTAGTGCTTTTTTGGCTCCTGTAGTAATTGGCATAAATATATTTCTCTATAGTGGCGGTACTGTACCGTATTGATATCGAAAAGGCAAGCCCTCCCAGGCTTTTCTAGTAGTGACTGTTTTGGTATTTTAAATATTTAGGCTGTGTTCAAATTACCACTTAAAAAGCCTAGGTGGGCAAGGGTTTTGGACGCGTGTTTCAGCCAGTAATCTAGTACAATAGACCTATGATTCGCCAGTTACGAGGAGAAATTACCAATATCGAAGAAAATGCCCTGATTCTCGACGTCAATGGTGTTGGATACCTGATTTACACCCCAACCAACACCACCCTCCACACCCTGCATGCCGAAGCACTGATGCACACGTACTTAGCCGTGCGCGAGACAGCCCTAGACCTCTATGGGTTTACTACCGTGGTTGAGCGCCGACTGTTTGAACTGCTACTGAGTGTTCCTAAAATCGGACCAAAGTCGGCCCTGGCGGTAATGTGCCAAGCGAGCCCCACCCTTTTGATCGAACAGATCGCCACTGGTGAACCAGTCCAGCTGCAAAAAATGTCTGGCATTGGGAAGAAGACTTGTGAGAACATCGTCAACCACCTACACGAAAAATTAGGTGACCTCGCTGAGCACATTACCCCATCTGGCCCAATCGACGCTAAACAAACTGACGCGATTGATGCGCTGGTCGCTCTTGGGTACGATGCTGCCTCTGCCCGCGAAATCGTGCAGACCCTAAACACCGACGACAACTCAGTCAACGACATCATTACCAAAGCCTTACAAAAATTACCGTAATCCTATGAGCAACTTCCGACAAATTGTTAAGAAATTTATTCCCAAGCGAGTGTTTGCGTTTTTTCAACCGGCGTACCACTACGCCCTGGCATACATTGGCGCAGTCAAATACCATCACCCGTCTCGCGACATTGTCGTAATCGGGGTGACTGGGACCAAAGGTAAATCCACCACTACCGAGATCCTCGCCCAAATATTGCGTGGGGCTGGCTACAAAACCGCCTCCCTCTCGACCATTCAGTTTACCTACGGCGATGAAAAAGAACGCAACCTATTTAAAATGACGATGCCGGGTCGCTACTTTACCCAAAGGTTTTTACGGCGAGCGGTCGACGCTGGCTGTACGCACGCCGTGGTCGAAATGACCTCAGAAGGAGCCAAACAATTTCGTCACAAGTTTGTCGACATTGACGCTCTACTGTTTACTAACCTCACTCCGGAACACATCGAGTCACACGGTTCGTTTGCTAACTACAAAGCTGCCAAGTTACGGCTCGCAGAAGCCGTCGCCAACAGTCCAAAGCGACCCCGGACACTGGTTGCTAACATCGACGATGAACACGGGCAAGATTTTCTTAATTTCGAAGTTGAACATATTCTCCCCTACCGTCTCAATAACCTCACCTTACACTCTCTCCAAAAAGATTCGGTCACGATGGTGATCAACAACGTGACCATCCGTGTTCCGATCGTCGGCGTGTTCAACGTGTATAACACGCTTGCCGCTATCACCTACGCCCGATCAATCGACATCTCGCTCGAATCAATTCGAGAGAGCCTGGCTAAACTGCCGCCGGTGGCTGGGCGCGTTGAGCAGTTTCATTCCCCAGCTGAGGCTGATAAGAAAATTACCGTGGTGGTCGACTACGCCCACACACCTGACTCGCTGACCCAGCTATACCAAGCCTTCTCAGATAAATATAAAATTGGGATATTGGGTAACACTGGCGGTGGACGCGACACCTGGAAACGACCAGAGATGGGTGCAATCGCAGAGGAATACTGTGACCAGATTATCCTCACTAACGAAGACCCCTACGATGAAAACCCCCTGCATATTGTCGAAGCGATGCAAAACGGTATGAGTCCTGACGCTCCAGTCCAGATTGTTATGGATCGTCGAGCTGCTATTAAGCACGCCATCGAAATTTGCCCCGACGGTGGCTATGTCTTGGTCAGTGGTAAGGGTACTGATCCGTACATCATGGGACCAAACGGCACCAAACAAGAATGGAGTGATGCTAGAGTTGTTACAGAGCTACTTCGTGAACTAACCAAACTATCATGATATTTTTATGAAAAAACACATTGTTTTATTTGTAATAATTACACTAGCTGTGGTGACTGTGTTTTTTCATAATTTAAAACCTACGAGTCATCATTCAGAGCAAGTAAACAAAAACATACAGACTGAGTCTGGTATCACCATTGAGATTCCAGCTACTCACGCGATGACTCCAACAACCAATACTCCACAATCACCTGATGGACCAGACAGTCATTGGTTTTATTCTGAATCAGTTACTATTGAAGAAGATACCAATATCACCGGTTTCAATATCTCAATGAACGGGGCTGATCCTTCAGTTTTACACCACGTCTCAATTGGAGTTCTTGGGCGCAAAGCGAACGTCTGTACACAACACTACCTTGTGGACAGAGGAGCGTTTGAACTATTTTCAACATCTCGAATTGTATTAGACCCAATCTCTTTTCCTGAACCATATGGCATGCCGGTTAAAGCTGGAGAAGTTTTGTTTGTAGAATTTATGGCACATCCTCAAGCACAGGATCATATTCACAATCATGAAATACAACCAACCCTAGTTGTAAACCTAGAAACTGACACTGATCGTGAAGAGCCAATCACTTTTACAAGACTCAGACTAGACGACTCACCATGCACTCAACCTCTCGCTCACCAAGCTTTTGTGATACCAACTAGTACCGACAACTCGATATTTATAAAAACCTCTCAAGGTAACGAGGAAAGCAGTAGTGTTACTTTTACATCATCAACTACAATCATTTTAGGTGGAGCTAATTTTTGGCCACAAAAAGGCGGCCAAGATGTAACTGTATTTTTAAATAACCAACCAGTTAAAACATTTACGGCTGACCCAACTGAAAATCTAACGGGATGGAATATTCCTCTATGGAGTGAAAATCTAGCTGTACCAGCCTCTAGTACTATAAAAATTGAGTCGAGTTATATCAATCCTTTTGATACTCCCGTATTAGATGCGTCTGGTATGTTTGGTTTTTTTCACACTGTAGCCGAGTAATCATTTTGGTATCGCTACCACTCCGACTAACCAGTCAGACTCACCGGTCATTTCTTGCAAATAGATAATATTTCCTTTTGGAGTTATGGCGTAACCCTTAAACTTGTTCCCTGCCGTTATGATGTATTCTTGGTTCCAGATAGCCTGCACCCGCAACATGTTAGTCAACTGACTCCATAGCGTATACGGCTGATTAAACCACGCGTGCGATACCGGATGAGCAATAAACGGCACTTCACCCCGCTCACTCAAAATAGTTCGCACTCCCCAGGGCGACACACTTTCAAAACAAAATAGTACGCCAGGAGACGTGGCTGCGTGATTTTTCTGACTAGGGTTCGAGCCAACTGTAAACGCGACCGTCTGGGCAAATTGGTCAATTACTTCATCCCGGCCAAATAGTTTTAGGCCTGCCACATACAGCGACGGCATAAACTCACCTTGCGGTACCAGGTACCGTTTATGTGACTGGTCGACTACCCCTTCTTTTCCATTATAGACAAATGACTGGACCACTGCTCGATCAGAATCATCTGCTCGCCCACTATCCACAATAATCACATCACTATGCTGGGTTCTAAAGGAAAACTGAGAAGCTTCAAGGTTGGGGGTATTCTGCTGATTAAAGTATTGAGCGTCTTCAGGAAGCAAAATATAATCAGGCTTGAGCTGTAGCGCTGCTTGGACTGCAGTTTCGAGTTGGACTTTAATCTCGTCCCGGCCAACCTGGGTTCGTAAGTCAGACAAATCAAAGTGCGTGTCGATGACTGCGACGGTGTATGAATCACCATCGCTGTTCTCTTCAGGTAAAGGAAAAAAACTGGTCATCATCACAAAGGCAAACAAAACCAATCCGTACTTTTTATACGTAGGATTAATGACACATACATATATCATTGTTGCTAGGGAAACAAATAGAACTCCAAGAGAATACACACCAGTGACTTGCGCGACCTGAATCAGTACATTGTGCTCAGCCAGTAGGTACCCCAAGTAGCCAAAACTAAGTGCTGTGGTAATAGATCCACCAGGACCAAATGTCATGACTGAAAACACCAGCGAGCCAAACATTTCACCAACGATCCATATGAACGGAATCGCCACGTAAGTAACAATACGTGAACTATACTGTTGAAGAAACCGACAAGCCGCAACAAAAAATACGCCACCAAACCCCAGCCACAACGACCCTGTCACCCACCAAATAAAAATTAATGGTAGCTCAAAGTAGCCCAAGTCAATATTCGACCAGTCCATTGGATATACACTCCAACACCAAATCAATGTTAACGCAGACTTGATCGACCAGGCTATAAACCCACCAAACACAGCTCGTTTAAATGACGACACATGCAGGGTCAAATGAACCACCAAAGTCACCCCCACTAAACCAAACCACCACAGTACGGGGAATACAAAACCACTACCAAGCAACAAGCCTGCAGTCGCCCATTGAGTCAGCCAATTATTTTTGTAGGAGGTCATGATACATAACAATACCAGCTGCAGTTGCAACGTTTAATGATTCCTTTACTCCCAACATTGGGAGACAGACTACAGCATCACACTGACTCAGCGTCGTTTCCTCTACCCCAACCACTTCGTTACCCAGGAGATACGCTATCTTGTCTGGTACGAAAAACTCTTTGAGTGGGACTGCGTCAGTGGTGAGCTCAACGGCGGCAACCGTGCAAGCCCCTGCCTGTAGCTGCGCAATCACTTCAGCACTAGTTGTATAGTGCTCCCAAGGAATCGTATCGCAGGCCCCGAGAGACGTTTTTGTAATTTCAGATTGAGGGCGTCCAAATCGATCAATCGGCGTTGAGGTATAGCCAACGAGGAAAATTTTATCGACTCCAGCACCATCCGCCGTTCGAAACATCGCCCCAACGTTATAGGCACTTCTAATATTTTCCAAGATGAGATATTTCATTCCCTACTACAGTAGCAGAAGAGATCGAGAAAACGTTTGATTTTATATCGTAAAATGTTATAGTTTTGCCACAAAAAACGTGCGCCTTTGTTCAAGCTGATACCGTAAACACTGCCCCGCAGTATTTACTCCTTGATCAAGGAATGATACGTTTTTGAAAGTAAAAAATTATGCGCCTTTAGCTCAGTTGGTAGAGCGGCTCCCTTTTAAGGAGATGGTCCAAGGTTCGAGCCCTTGAAGGCGCACAAAAAGAATACCCCTTATTACGGGGTTTTTCTTTTTGTGCGCCTTCAGCAAAGTTCATAACTTTGCGTAAGGGCTCGAAAAGAGCGAGTATATCGCCCGGACCGTAGAGAGGACGATTCGAGCGTCGGGGCTGCGTCGCACAGTATTTTGGAGACCGTGGGTCGAACAAAATACTGATGCATAGGTAGCCGAGCCCAGGAACACGAAGATTATAACTTACGACTTGTGATCACAAGAAATCACTAAACGTCTATCTCAAACAATAAAACCTTAGGTGCAATCCCCATCGCTCTACAAACCATCAAGCGAGTATTGCCTGCCACAAGGTGATGACGACCTCCAAATTTCATAACTATCGGTGCTTCTAACATCGTCCCTTGCTCTAATTTACTTTTCAAATCCTCCCAATCACGATTTGCTTGCGAAGAGAGTTCTTCTACTTGCCCCCAATCTCCAGTTTCAATAGTTGGTGAATCACTATTCTCGAGAGCATTCCACTCGCTTAAATTCTCCTGACTCAGAAAATATGTCTGGATGCTTAAAATTATTTTGTTTCTGTTCGAAGGACTCATTCATATTTTATTTCTTCCCTCCCATCACTACCCGAAACACATTCCCGACCACCCCAATCAACAACCCAAGCAGCAGTAACCCAACAAACCGCGTGAACACAAACAAGAATTCACCAGCCGCAGTTACAGGTTCCGTTACTGTAATCCCAGCCATGAATACCTTGAGTGACCACCACATACCAGCGGGAATACTCGCAAATGCAGCGACTGTTGGTTCGACCAAATAGATCGCTGTCCCCGTCACCAATAACGCAAAGGTTAGCATCATAAAATAAATCAGTACGTTGAGCGATAGTACCCCCATGCTGTCATCGGTCACCCCGCGCCGAGCTACCTTGGCCAGGCGCACCATTCGTAATAACCTGATGATTCGCAGCGCCCGGGCTGATTTGAGGAAGGTAAAGTTTCCGAGCCCCAGAAACGTCGGGAGAATAGCAACGAGATCAACATACCCAAAAAAACTGGTCGGGTATTTCCAGGTTGGCGTAGACGCGATCGTCCGTCCAAGATATTCCACTGTAAATAATGCAACCGCCACCCATTCAATAATCAAAAAGGTTTGAGTGTGTTGCTGTAATGAGGGGACCGTTTCCAGCACCACAGCCACAATCGAAATGATCGTTAGTAAGGCAAAAAAATCGTTCACGTAGTGTGAGATTTTTCCCCGTTCGTCAAAAGCTTTCTGCGCGAGTTTCTTCATAGTAAATATAGTACCACTTGGCACGTTTAACATAACTAGTGTATAACTCAATATAGAAACAATAAAGAAACTGGGAGACGCCAATGTCGTTATCTGAAGATGATCTTGATCCTTATGACACTGATCCAATTGATCGCGTCGAGTACACAGCTGAACACTACGGCTGGCGGTTTGAACGAGTTGCCAGTGATCAGATTGCTATAGAGATAAAGGCGCAATGGCGCACCTACTCAATTACACTTGCCTGGTCAGGGTATGATCAAACACTACGGTTGATCTGTACCTACGAATTAGGGCCAACGGCTGCGCGTATGCCAGCACTGTTTGAACTACTCAACACCATGAACGACCGTTGTTGGTCTGGTGCGTTTACCTGGTGGGAAAAACCGCAACTGATGGTGTACCGCTACGGTTTGATACTCAGCGGTGACATGATAGCGAGCCCAGAACAAATCGATACCATGATTGGGTCGGCTGTTGATACCTGCGAACGCTACTATCCCGTAATACAGCTCGTTTTATGGGAAGAAAAAACAGCAAATGAAGCCATGCAAGCCGCTTTTGGGAGAACTTTTGGCCGAGCTTGAAACAAAAAAACCTACGCAGCATTTTCGCTGCGTAGGTTTTCTATTTCCCTCCTAATACCCACTGCTCTAACGCTATATCAATATCGCGTACTCCGGCGTGACCGGCGTGATACAGCTCGATGAGTGACTGAGACAAAACAGTAACTTCCCCGGGTGTGAACGTAGCGAGCGCCCGTTTAGCTTTATTGTAGGGAAAATCTTTCATCCCCGCTTCAGCGGCGTTACTCGTCACTTCAGCTAGCCGCAAAGCTTTTAATTGCCACCACAAAATCCCGATCAGTTCCTCGGCGGCGGCCCCGTTGGCTGTTGCTTCTTGCAGCAATACCCACAGCTGTCGGCGGTTTTTACTCGCCAGCGCATCCGCCATTGCAAAGGTGTTAAACCGCTCACTTTTTGCAGCGGTAAATTCTTCACTACTATCGGCATATTTTGCGTACGTTTTTTTTGCTGGTGCCAGCAGTGCCCCTTCGAGAATCAGAAACGTATTTCGTGACTCACTCATTTCTTTAAGACTATTTTTTACCTCTTCAGCCAGGTCAGCATTATCGGCTGGTGTATCGATCACAAACCACTCTTCCCCGCCAAACAGTGACGATGCGCCCAGAGCATCAGCGATCTGTCCAGGAGCATAGCTACTGGCGTCGAGTGTGGTGAGCGTTCCTTCTGGTGACATATTTACATCAGCAAAAGCCGTCGCAGCATCGCGGATTTTTTGTCGATCGGTTCCAAAGTAAACTTTATACATAACGACTATTCTAACCCCTGCATCTCATTCCAGTTCTCCCCCACTTTGACGTCCGCTTGGAGTGGCACCCCGTGGTCCTCTTTACCAGCGAGGGCTGCTTCCATTATTTTCACTAACTCCGGAACTACTTTTACTACTTCACCTTCTTTAATTTCAAACACTAGTTCGTCGTGGACCTGCAATAGCATCCGTACGTCGTCCGGTTTTTTTAGTCCGTCGATATAATCATGAATCTGACGCATCGCCACCCGCATACAGTCAGCCCCGGTACCTTGGATTGGAGCGTTGATTGCCATCCGTTCAGCCTGGGCACGAATAAATGGAATGCTAGAAGAAATTCCTGGGAAGTGACGGCGGCGGCCAAACATGGTTTCAGTGTAGCCATGCTCACGGGCAAATGATTTAGTTTCTTCGAGAAATTCCGCCAACCTGGTAAAGGTATTGAAGTAGGCGTTGAGAAATTCTTGAGCTTCGGCTCGCGGAGTGTCATCACCCAAATTACTCCGCAGTGCATTGACTCCCATCCCGTACAAAATTCCAAAGTTGATCACCTTGGCTTTGCGGCGCATGTCGCGTGTGACCTCACTTTCTGTAACTCCAAACACGCGCGCTGCCACCCCATTGTGGACGTCTTCCCCGTTTTTAAAAATCTCAATCATGGACGCGTCGCCTGACATAATCGCGGCGATTCGCAGTTCGATCTGTGAGTAGTCGATCGCCACCAACTGGTACCCCGGATCAGCTACAAACGCCCCGCGTACTAGTCGACCTTCAGTCGTGCGGATAGGAATGTTTTGTAGGTTCGGGTCCTTACTGGCCATTCGCCCCGTGCTGGTCCCAGTCTGCAACAGCGTACTATGTAAACGTCCGTCTGTACCGACCATGTCTGGCAGGTTATCAATGTAGGTCGATACTAGTTTCTTTAGCTCCCGGTAGCGTAAAATGTCGGCGATGATTGGGTGTTCGTCTTGCAGTTTTTCCAGCTCTGACTCTTTAGTACTGCGCTGGCCGCCGCCAGTTTTTTTAGCATTTTTAGGTTTGAGTTCCAGCGTATCAAACAGTACTTCGCCCAGCTGTTTTGGTGAATTGATGTTGAACTCTGAGCCAGCGTGTTTGTAGATTAATTGCTCAAGCTCAGTTAATTCCTTGTGCAGTTTCTTTGATAGTTTTTTGAGGTAGTCGGTATCAAGCAGAATTCCCGTAGCTTTCATTTGCTCCAGCACTGGAATCAGTGGTAGTTCGATGTTTTCGTACAAGTCCCACAACCCTTCAGCTTTAACTTTTTCCTCCATTGCTTTGACAGTCTCGGCCCACGACGTGGTCTGCAAAAACGATCGACCATAATCGATGATGTCTTCGCGGCTGGCGTTAGTGCGCTCACTCTCGAGCAGCCAGAGCAAGATGGCGGCTTGCTGCAACTCTAGCGCGGAGACTTTAGTAGCGTCAGCACTGTGGTCGGCCAACACAACATTAAAGAGTCGTTCAATCCGACTGGTCATGTTGCGGAAGCCAAACTCACTAAACAGGATCTGGATTTGTTCAACCGCGGCGTGCTCGCGCCACTCAGTAGAATCTAAATCAAATGTATCGATCGCATCGGTACGAATAGTGGCCAACATTTTTGAAAACTCAGCATCCTCTTTACCATCCCGCAATAAGCCAATGATGCGCTTGGTAATTCCAACCTCGAGGAATTTTTCTTCACCGTCCTTAGCTTCTAGTTTTTTATAGATTTGTTCGAGGGTACCAAAGTTGGTAATCAGTGTAGTGGCAGTCTTTTCACCGATCCCCCGAATCCCCGGGATGTTGTCCGACGCATCACCACACAGACCCTTGTAGTCAATCACCAGCTTAGGACCAAACCCAAACCGAGTTTTGACGGCCTCTTCGTCATACATCACCGTGTCATTAATCCCCCGCTTGAGGGTAAATACCTCGACCCGTTTTTTGTCGACGCACTGCAATGTATCCATATCACCCGAGGCAATCACCACCCGAAGGTCCTTGTTGTCTTTTGTTAAGTGTGCGATGGTGCCCAGCAAATCATCAGCCTCGAAGCCCGGTTTTTCAAAAATCGGAATACCGAAATATTCAAATACCTTCCGTGAACGATTAATCTGGGTAATTAGCGCGTCGTCAGTTTTCTGACGGCCGCCTTTGTACTCTTTGTATGCATCATGCCGGTAGGTTGGCTCCGGTAGGTCGTAACAGGCGGCGATGTACTGTGGTTTAAAATCCTCAATGATTTTGATAAGCATCGTTGTTACGCCGTACAGCGCACCAGTGGGCTCGCCAGTTGGGGACGTAAAGTCAGGCAAGGCGTGGTACGCCCGATGTAAAATCGCGTGTGAATCAAGGAGTACTAAAGTCGGAGTTTCTTTCTTTGCCATAGTACACAGTATAACTTTTTTGATACACTGCTCCTATATGAAAGTCATCTATAAAATAAATCAAGCAATTCGCAACTCTGTATTAGCAATTCGCTCACTTATCACTCGCACTCCAGAGCGAGTACGACATACCGTGCCGTATGTTTCACAATTTGCTAACCCAGCCTGGGCCGAGATGGTGATAAAAGACGACCAACCGTTGAGTAAAGATATGTTGTGGCCAGATTCCGGTGCAAAGACTATCGAAGAATATGAAGAGTGGGCCTTAAGTGCTTGTGGTATGGCCTGTGCGTCTATGCTCATCGCCTTCTATAGAGAAAAAACATTTCCGGTTGTTACACTCGCGCGTGATGCTAGAAAATCTGGTGTCTATACGACAGACAACGGAGAAATATCTAGTATGTTGTACCGCCCGTTTGTCGTTTGGCTGCGTAAATTTGGTGTGACTGGACACGTCTACACCAAACTCACCTTTCGTTCTATCAAGATGTTACTAGCTTCTAATTCGTTAATCATTGTCTCAGTCAACCCCAACATTCGTCAATACAACACCGCTCCAGCTACACAAATCGGCGGGCACCTAGTACTGATCACCGGGTTCAATCAAACCGATCGGACAATCACCTTTCACAATCCATCTGGATTTGAAAATGACCAAACTCAAAGTAACCACACCATGCCTTGGAGAGAGTTTGAAATCTACTTTGCGGGCCGAGGAATTGCGGTTGCAAAATCCTGAGACAAACAAAAACCGCCCAGACGAACGATTTTCGTTCGTGCCAGACGGGTGTTCAGTTGACTTCCAAAGTAGAGGCTTCAATTTTCCAAACGGAGCACCCCCTACTCTGGAGTACTCTACCGCAGTCCACGTGGCTGGATCTACCCGCGAAATCAGAACTCCATATTCGCGGATAAATCCTTGAATGTTTTCAGCGTGCTGATGGGCAGACTCACAGTTTTCTATACTGTAGGTCCCTTTGAAGTTTGCTCCACCAATGTTTAGCTTTGCGACTGACCGATTACGATCGAGGCCGTCAGCAAAAACTGATGTAGTGAATTGAAGAATGACTTCGATAGTGACAAGAACTTTTTTCATTGGTCGCTCCTTTTGTTGACCGAATTCAATTTTGAATTATACACTATTTATTGTATAAGTCAACCTTCTACACTAACCTGCCGTAGCTCCCCATCTAAAATTTCAATCGTTACCACCACTTTTTCATCAGGTAAAATTTCGGTAATTTTTTCTGGCCACTCGATGCAGATGAGGGTTCGGGGTTGGGTGAATAACTCCTTGAACCGTAATGGGCCAGTTTCACTTATATCCTCAATCCGATAAGCATCAATGTGAATCAGCTGATCAAAATATTGATTACCCTCTAATTCGTAGCCTTTCATAATCCCAAAGGTTGGACTCACCACTGGTTCAGTAACCCCCAGCTGCTGCGCGAGTTGCTGCGTGAAGGTTGTTTTACCAGCTCCTAAATCACCACTGAGTGTGATGATAGTAGCCTGATCAGTACTGATTGCAGCGGCTTTTAACACCGTCGAAATTACTGGTATAAAGTCGGCAGGAGTAGCTACATTATATTTTTTCTCAGCCATAGTTTTATCAGCATACGTCATGATAAAATTAAGGCAATATGGTTCAATTTGACGATTCAGCTTTAAACGCTCGACTAGCAGACTTACGCGTAAAAGAAGCGGAGCGAGCATCTGCTACCCTCGCTCCACAGTACGGATACGAGCATATTGACTTGCATGGATACACAATCAATCCAGAAGCTATCGCGGCGGTCGACGAAACACTCGCTCGAGCTGCGGAATTGACTGGGTTTGAGTTACTCAACCAAACTCTCTCGATAGCAGTCAAGGATCCCAACAACATCAAAACCAAAGCTGCTCTGCAAACCATCAGGGGTAAGGGGTATACCCTTGATGTATTTATGACCTCCACCGCTAGTTTGGAACACGCGTGGGAGCGATACGCTGACATAACCAACACTACGGCATCAAAAAAAGGCACCTTTGAAATAAGCGCCACGGATATCCAAGAACTCACCAGGCGGATTCGAAAAGAATCTGACATCGCAGTGATTCTCAGTGAAATTAATAGTGCAAATAACAGCTACCGAATATCTGCCACCATGGAGCTTATATTTGCTGGCGCGTTAGCACTCCGGGCATCTGACGTTCATATCGAACCAGAGGACAAGGCTATTCGCCTACGCTATCGATTTGATGGGGTGCTCCACGACATCGTTGATCTTGATACCTATATGTATGGCCGAATGATGTCGAGACTGAAACTACTGTCAGGTATGACACTCAACACCAAGGCAGAAGCACAGGATGGTCGATTTACTTTTGGAACGGGCGAGAAAGAGGTCGAGGTACGATCATCTGTTATTCCGGGTGCCTATGGTGAATCGATTGTGATGCGACTACTTGACCCCACAGTGGCCAGTTTCGAGATGTCTAAACTCAACCTCAACCAGCACATTAGCGGGGTCGTACAAAATGAATTAAAAAAACCTAATGGTTTAATTATTACCACCGGACCCACCGGGTCAGGAAAAACAACTGCTCTCTACGCCTTTTTAAGGGAAGTACATAGTGAAGGCGTTAAAATTATTACCATTGAAAACCCGGTCGAATACAAAGTCGAGGGTATCGTACAAACTCAGGTTGAGGGAAACTATACGTTTTCATCTGGTTTACGGGCCCTACTACGACAAGACCCTGATGTGATTCTCATCGGCGAGGTGCGTGATGCAGAGGTAGCAGAGACAGTAATGCACGCCGCTCAAACTGGACACCTGGTGCTCACGACCATGCACACCAACAGTGCGGTAGCGGCCTTTGTGCGTCTCATAGACCTTGGGGTTGACGCTCGCATGTTTGGTAGCGCCGTGAATCTCATCCTTGGACAACGACTAGTACGACTACTATGTGCCAACTGTAAAGTGGGCCACCTCCCTAACCCAGAAGAACGACAGATTATTACCACGGTCCTGACCGACCACCCTCACCCCGACACAGTTCCTGGTTTTACGGAACTATTCACAGCTCCCGGCTGTGAGATTTGTAACCACACTGGATTCAAAGGTCGAAATGGTATTTACGAAGCAATCCTGATGGATGATGCTGTGGAAGCTGTCGTCTTAACTGACCCACGCGAACACATGATTCTCAATGCCGCCAAACCACAAGGGATCCCCACCATGCTGCATGACGGGATTGAAAAAGTACTCCTAGGGATGACCTCGCTTGAAGAGCTTGGTCGTGTGATCGAACTCCCTCGACCACTCACGAGCGCAATTACTCCTGTAAAGCCAGTGAGTGAAACCCCCGTAGCCAACGACGATTTTCTTAAACATATTGTGTGACGACCGGACGACTAGATTCAGAAAGCCAAACACCCCGCGGTCAAGACCGCGGGGTGTTTTTTTATGGTATCTTCGATATGTAGACCGACTGTTACAGCAAGGTTCTTTTTCACTCCAGAATATAACTCTCTAAACAAGGCTTCCGCATTGAAAGTGAATGCCGCGCTAAGGAAGTTTGTCAGCGTTCCCGGTCTAGGCCGGGTGCCAAAAACCCCTCGCAACGCATCCAAGTTGTTTAGAGAGTTATCGTCTGGAGTTGTAAGAATCGCCGAACTGATTTGTATCAGTTCGTAGGAGCTGTCGAATCCCGTATACATTAGCACAGATAAAATATTTGTCAACACCTCAAGCGGTGATTTTATTTTGCTGGTACAATATTGCTAACGCCTATGACTGATTCACCTAAAACCATCACTCGTGATGACGCTCAGAACCTCGATCGGACCCTTCGTCCCAAAACCTGGGACGAGTATATTGGCCAAGCTAAAATCAAAGAGAACCTACGGATTTTACTAACAGCAGCCAAAGAACGCGGTCACGCCGCCGAGCACATTCTCCTCTATGGACCCCCAGGACTGGGAAAGACTACCCTCTCCAACTTGGTTGCCAAGACGCTTGGGACCAACATGAAAACAACCTCTGGCCCAGCCATCGAAAAGGTTGGTGACCTAGCAGCAATCCTGACCAACCTCACCCCCGGTGACGTTTTATTTATTGATGAGATCCATCGCCTTAGTAAGACGATTGAAGAAGTTCTGTACCCAGCGATGGAATCAGGTGTGCTTGATATCATTATTGGAAAGGGACCATCAGCGCGCACCGTACAGCTCGAATTACCACCCTTTACCATGGTGGCGGCCACCACCCGGATTTCACTCCTCTCAAGCCCCTTACGATCACGGTTTTCTGGCGGTACCTTCCGCCTCGAGTTTTACAGCGATGAGGAAATTGGTCAGATCTTAGGTCGGTCAGCCGAGCTGCTGGGGATGGACCCAACCCCAGCAGTCATCAGTCAGATCGCGCGCCGGTGTCGCGCAACTCCGCGGACCGCTAACTACCTCCTTAAACGCTGCCGCGACTTGGCTCAACTTGAAAACTCTGACCTAACCACAGAAATTATTGAAAAAACTTTTGGTCTACTCGAAATTGATGTCCTTGGCTTAGGGGCACCAGATCGAGCTGTACTGGATGTGATCATCAATAAATTTAATGGTGGTCCCGTTGGACTCAATACTATCGCAGCAGCAACCGGCGAAGAACCATCAACCATTGAAGACGTGATCGAGCCCTACCTGATTCGCCACGGGTTGATTGAACGAACGCCCCGTGGTCGCACCGCCAGCCCAGATGCTTACAGTCATTTAGAAAATTTGAATTAACATACAAACATATGTCAGGACACAATAAATGGTCAAAGATCAAACACAAGAAAGGTGCGACTGATCAGCAGCGCAGTAAGCTATTCTCTAAACACTCCCGCCTAATCACGATGGAGGTTAAAAAAGCCGGCGGCGGTAAGGACTCAGCTAACGTCTTAGCGGCCGTGGAGCGTGCTAAGAAAGACTCCATGCCAAAGGATGCAATTGAACGAGCTCTAGCTAAAGGTGCGGGTGACGGAGCAAACGCCATGGAGGAAGTTATGTACGAAGGTTATGGCCCAGGTGGTGTCCCCCTCTTGATCGAAGCCGTAACCGATAATAACAACCGAACTGCCCCCGAAATCCGCCACATCTTTTCTAAGTCAGGACTTGAACTGGGTGTACCCGGCTCAGCTGCGTGGGCGTTTACTAAAAGTGCCGACGGGTATACCCCAAACACTCCCATGGACCTTGATGACCAAGCGGGAGAAAAACTCGCCGACTTTGTAGAGAAACTGGAAGAACAGGATGATATCACCAACGTCTACACCGGGGCTGATACCGCTGAATAATATGAGAGTGCTTGGCGTTGATCCTGGCTATGATCGGGTTGGACTAGCGGTGATGGAATATGAAAACGGGGTTGAAAAAATAATATTTTCAATGTGCCTTGAAACCGACAAAACAGCCAAGCTGCATCTGCGGTTTCAACAGGTTGGTAACACCATTACTGACTTGGTACAGAAGTACGCGGTAGACACTCTTGGGATTGAAACACTCTTTTTTAACAAAAACGTAAAAACAGCAATGAGTGTGGCTGAAGCGCGAGGAATCATTATCTACACCGCGCTTGAGGCTGGCTGCCAAATATATGAGTTTAGCCCTCAATCGATCAAAATCGCCACCACGGGCTATGGTAATAGCGACAAGCACGCGGTGACCGCCATGGTGCAGCAACTCATTCCAGGAGCACCAGCAAACGCTATTGATGACGAGTACGATGCGATTGCGGTTGGTATTACCTGTCTGGCACACTACGGGAGAGCCCAGTAAAAAAACATCCCCTCTGCAAGCAGGATCGGGGTGTTTTTACTTATCCAAAATTTCTGTACACCAAAGCTTATACAGCGCCATCTTTTTTCGGAGTTACTACTCGACAAAATCACTGGCAACCAGTAGAATCGTCGCAATTGTGCACCACAGCAGTTGCCGCCCGCACATGAATTTGATACAACATATACGTAAAAACTTTGTATGGTAGATGAAACAATAAACGAGGATGAATTAGAAGACATGGACGACGAAGATGTATCGCTGGGTGATGATGTGCTCGACGAAGTAGCTGGAGATGAAGAGGATGACGTTGATGACACTGAAGGTTTTGGACACATTGACGACAAAGAAGTCAAAGAAGTGCCTGAAAATGAAGATGAGGAAGAGGAAGACGACGCAGCGCTGGAAGACGACGCAGAAGATGTTGACTACGATTCATTTGATGATGTAGACGAGATGTAGAAACTAAAAACCGGCACGTACGTGCCGGTTTTTAGTTTTTGCTATCTGCATTTCGTTTGGAAATAGAAATGGCTTCGCTGCTATTACTTCACTTACTACATTTGATAGTAAACCTCCCAATTTGAGTGTGTGAAAACTATTTTTTAATTAGTACACACAGCTGCTTCTTCCCTCTTCTAAGGAGAGCGAGTCCGTCGGTGAAATGTTCTTCTAACAAAACAAGATCAGTATCATTATACTTTTCTTCTTGTAAGGAAATCGCATTACTTTCCATAAATGTTCGCGCTTCTCGTTTACTAGTAGCTAGCCCTGTGCTCACCAACACCTCAACTAAACTAGTACCAACGACAACCGTTTCACTAGGAGCAGTAGCTAGTAAGATCTCCCGAGCCGACGCAGATATTTGTTCTACCGATCCACTACCAAACAATAATTCAGATACTTCTTTCGCCGCCTCAGCTGCTTGCGTACCGTGTACGAGTGTCGTCACTTGGTACGCTAACTCTTTTTGGGCAGCTCGTGCACCAGGATTCATCTCAAAGTCTTTTTCAATTTCAACTATTTCTTCCAGTGATAGGAAGGTAAACAATTTTAAATAATCAATCGCACTTTCGTCGCTCGCATTTAACCAAAATTGGTAAAAGTCATAGGGTGAGGTTTTCTCTGGGTCGAGCCAGACAGCATTCCCTTCACTTTTACCAAACTTCTTTCCGGTTGCTTTATCGACAATAATTGGAGTTGTTACTACGTGAACCTGAGCTTGTTCCGCCCGTCTGATAAGATCAACCCCAGCCACCATGTTTCCCCACTGATCAGAACCCCCGGTTTGCAGCGTACAGTTTTTATCTCGGTACAAAGTTAAATAATCAAAACCTTGAACCAACGGATACGCAAATTCTGTATAAGATAACCCAACCTCACTTTGTAAGCGGGTTGCTATAGCATCCTTTTTAATAAGCTCGTTGACGGTAAAGAATTTACCAACGTCGCGAAGGAAATCAATGAATTTTATATCTTTGAACCAGTCATAGTTGTTAACCAACTCAACCGTCCCCCCAAGCAACAACTCCGCTTGAGCCTTCATTTTTTCGACCCTCCGATTTATCTCCTCTTCATCAATCATCGGACGTTCGCTATCTGGTTTAGGGTCTCCAATCCGCCCCGTGGCACCACCAACTAGCAATACGACTTTATGACCATGATTAGCCAAGTGACGCAGGAGCATCCATTGCACAAAATTACCAGCGTGAATTGAATCAGCACTAGGGTCAAACCCGTGATATACCACCCGCTTTTCCTTATCAACAATCTCAGCCAGTGTCTGAGCGGTATATTGGTGGATAAACCCTCGGGCTTCTAGTAATTCAGATAATTTCATAACGAAATAATGCTAGCATACAATCGTATAAAGGTGTCTAGACAATGCATGCTAATATTGCTTATATAGTTTCATTATATGGAAAAAACACGCGAGTGGTTTAAAAAAAACTGGAAAGAAGTCATTATTGATGGCCTAATCCTGTTTTTTGCTGGGTTTATAATTGTGTCAGCCGGAATTTTGATTTGGGTTTCTAGCCTGCAAATCCCTGACCTCTCTGCGTTTGATGAACGACGAGTTTTACAATCAACCAAGATCTATGATCGAACGGGAGAAGTTTTATTGTACGATCTGCACCAGGACGTCAAACGGACCATTATTCCCCTTGAAGATATGTCGAGGCATATTAAAAATGCGACCGTCGCAATTGAAGATGACCAGTTTTATAACCACTTTGGGATCGATTTACTAGCTATTGTGCGCGCGGCGGTCAGTAACTTTCAAGACGGTGACCTACTTGGTGGCCAGGGAGGATCAACCATCACTCAGCAAGTGATTAAAAACTCTGTTCTAGAGCGAGATAAAAAGCTCAGCCGCAAAGTAAAGGAGGCGATTCTTTCAATTAAACTAGAACGCGTACTCACCAAAGAAGAGATTCTTGAAGTGTACCTAAACGAATCACCTTACGGTGGAACTATTTATGGTGTAGAGGAAGCTTCACAAAGTTTCTTTGGAAAAAAGGCCAGCGATTTAACCCTACCCGAAGCAGCCTACCTGGCAGCCCTCCCCCAGGCGCCTAGCTACCTCTCTCCCTTTGGAAACAACAAAGCTGCGCTCGATCGTCGTCAGCAACTTGTACTCGAACGGATGCGGATTAACGGCTTTATCACCGTCGAAGAGTTTGAAGCGGCTAAGGACGTCGAGGTTACTTTTAGTACCGGTGCAATCACTGGTATTAAAGCTCCTCACTTTGTCATGACAATTATCGAAGAACTGACTGAACAGTTTGGAGAAGAAGCGATGGCAGAACAAGGGTTGCGAATTATCACCACCCTTGACTACGAACTACAAGCAGCAGCCGAAGAAATCGTCAAGCGAAAAGCCCTAGAAAATACTGACAAATTTAAGGCGTCAAATGCAGGACTAGTAGCTACTGACCCCCAAACCGGTGATGTTCTGGTGATGGTTGGATCACGCGACTATTTTGACCAAGAAATAGACGGTCAATTTAATATTGCCCTAGCTAGTCGACAACCTGGGTCATCTATCAAACCATTTGTGTATGCAAACGCCTGGCGCCAAGGGTTCCTCCCAGCCACTATTTTGTTTGATGTACCTACCCAATTCTCACCCGCCTGCGAAGCTTGGGACACCAGCTCTGAATCACCTTGCTACGCACCAAAAAACTACAATAATAAATTTGTGGGACCTATCAGTATGCGTAATGCGCTCGCGCAGTCACTCAACATCCCAGCGGTAAAAACGCTCTATCTGGCTGGCCTCACTGACACCTTAAAATTCGTGAACGACATGGGTCTCAACACCCTCGACGATCCGGACCGATACGGTCTCACCCTCGTGCTTGGTGGTGGTGAAGTACGACTCAAAGACATGACTCACGCCTACGGGATTTTTGCTAACGGTGGAGTTCGAGCTGTACCACGAAGTATACTTCGAATCGAAGATACCAACGGTAACATCATTGAAGAACGAGAGGTGTCTGAACAACGAGTACTCGAAGAAAACGTAGCCTACATGGTAAGCGATGTTTTGTCTGACAATATCGCTAGAGCACCACTCTGGGGATCATTTTCTCTCGTTAACTTTGGTGACCGTGATGTGGCCATCAAATCTGGTAGTACCAACAACCTGCGTGATGCCTGGATTATGGGGTATGCGCCAAACATGGCAGTAGGAGCCTGGGTAGGAAACAATGACAACGCCGCCATGGGTGGTGGTCTATCGGGGCTTATCACCACCCCGATGTGGCGAGAATTTATGGATATAGCACTCGCTAAAGTGGAAACACAAACCTTTACCCAACCACAAATTAATACTGCTGGAGTAAAACCCATCATCCGCGGTCAGTACATCAACACCGAATTACTCCTACAGGCTTTGCAGCAAAACGAAGATGGACCATCCATTGATGTGGGACAAGTGTACGGCAACATTCATTCGATCCTTCACTTTGTAAACAAAAACGACCCGACTGGGCCAGCACCATTTAATCCAGCGAGTGACCCAGCGTATGTAAACTGGGAGTACGGTGTGCAAAACTGGAATAAAGAAACGTTTGGTCTACTACTTCCAAGTGAAGATGAGGAAGTGGTATCAGAAGAACCGGAAGCAGAAGATCTAGAAGAAGAACCAGTAGAAGACGCCCAGCGCTCAAGGCGCACCCGTTAAAGAATCACCTTTGGTGCATTCTTAGCCCCCATCTCGCTCACCAAACGGTCTAGTATGGCCGTTTTATGATGTTGCAACTCAGACTTTATGATGCTGGGCACCTTGAGCGCAATCGTTCGACTACCGACACTATAAGAAACTTGCTCTTTGGTGATTGTAATAGGAGTAATCTCACACACTATCTCGGCCACCCGCTTCTCTACTGAAGCCTGCGGTGGAACGAGCATTTTTTGGTAGCGGGCAAATAATGACCCAAGGTGTTTCATTTTCATAAATAAAAAATATTTGTTGATTTCACTTATTTTTAACGCAGAGGTTTCAGGAACACTTCCCCATTAAATCAAAATACGACCAAGTACGGTAATAATGACGCTAATCACCTTACTTATTCATTGGCATCACGAGATACCTCTGATTTGAATCATTTACCCCATGGATAACCATCGGGCGCCCAATCCCTGCAAAACTTAATTTGAGAGAGTCTCCTGCGATGTGTGACAAAGGATCCATAATAAACTGTTGGTTAAAGTTTAATGAAAGCTCCTCCCCCTCCACCGTCGCTTTAATTGTATCCGTGGTATGACCAACCTCGTTATTCTGTGAAGAGACGGTTAGGTCGTTATCACTAATTACCAACGTTACCTGCCTAAACTTATTTAAGAAAATGTTAGTCTTTTTAAACGACTGTTGCAGATCAGCCTTGAGCAACGTTACGTAGGTTACGTATTCCTTAGGAATAATTTGCTCGTAATCTGGAAACGAACCTGACACCAAACGGGTCGATACGTACACCCCTCCAGGAAATCGTAAAGCACACTGGTTATCATCCATACCAAACACAGGGTCTTCACCAAGAGCGTCACAAATACGAGCCAACTCTAACGCATTCTTCTGCGGAATCATAAACGAATCCTTAAGAGTGAGTCCTTTTTGAGAAACCGTCTTCTCCATCAACCGAAACGAGTCAGTCGCAACAAACGTCAGCGAGTGTTCTTTCTTTTGCTGAACAAACACACTCCCCAACTCAGGCTTGATAGACGTCTGAGAGGCCGCAAACGCCACGCTCTTGATTCCAAACGCAAACTGGGCACCTTGCAAGGTGTCACCCAAATCCGTGAGCTGCTGGACGACTGGGAACTCATCTGGAGCAAACAGCTTAATAGACGTGTTAGAGGTTTTGCTTTCAATCTGCAGAACCTGTTCCTCCATTCGTAAAGTAATCTTTTCCTGCGAGATAAACTGAATACTCTGGAGAAAAATTTGTGTCGGGATAGCAACCACTCCAGTTTCAACCACCTCTCCGGTTAAAGGAATCTCTAGGTTAATCTCTAGGTTTGTTGCTTGTAATGTAATCTGACTCTCACGCGCTTCAATACGAACACACTGCAGTACCGGCAGAGTGACGTGCTTGGTACTGATCCGTCCAACCAGTTCAAGTGCTTTTTGTAGTTCACTGTGGAGAAGTGTTATTTCCATATTTTTATTTTATCTTATTTTACTCTTTATTATTAGGGGTGTGGAGATGTGCAAAAGTCGTATGTGGTGTTCTAATTAAGGCTGTAAAGATGTACGTAAATTGCGTAGAGCTGGGGGCGACCCGATAAATTCTGAGGATTACCTGTGCATTACTTTTAAGAATAATTATAACCTGTTGGTAACTCGTTACTTTTTTAATGGTACTCCCCAGTAATACCGGGTGATTCGTATGGTAATCCTCAGGTTACTCATGGTTCTATACAGAGTTACTAACATTGACTTTTTTAAATAAAATAATCGCCCTAGTGATAGGGCGATTATTTTATTTAAGGAGTAGTCGCACCTGGGTGATTTCTTCCTCTAGTTCAGTGTCCCCTTTCAGCTCATTTTTGATCTTTTCACAGGAGTGAATTACGGTCGTGTGGTCCCTTCCTCCGAGTTTTTTACCAATGGCCGGATATGAAATTTGAAAGTCTTCACGCAGGATGTACATAATTATTTGCCTGGGCTTGACGACCTCTTTGCGGCGAGTTTTTTCGTAGATACTAGCGTGATCGATGTCGTAGTACCGTGCCACTTTTTCAACCACGTCGGTAATGGCTAGGGTTTTTCGTGGTCGTGAGCTGTTTTTGATGATTGTCCGCACTTCTTCGATCGATAGTACCCTCCCTAGTAGCTGTGATTGGCACATGATGCTATTAAGGGCTCCTTCTAGTTCTCGAACGTTTCCTTCAATGGTGGCAGCTAGGTGGTCGACCACGTCATCAGCCAGAGTAATGCTGTTTTGAGCCGCTTTAGCTCGCAGGATAGCGGCGCGTGATTCAATGTCTGGAGCTGGAAGATCAACAATCATTCCTTGAGCAAACCGCGACTGGAGTCGTTCCTCCATCCCGTTTAAAAGAGCTGGGTGAATATCGCTCGAGAATACAATCTGCTTGTTGTTGTCGTGTAGGGCGTTGAATAGGTGAAATAGTTCCTCTTGTGTTTTTTCTTTGGTCGCCAAGAACTGTACGTCATCCATAATCAGTACATCGTACTGTCGGTACCGGTCTTTGAAGTTGTTTGCGCTACCGCTTTGTAGTGAGTTAAAGTAATCAACCGCAAATCGCTCACTGGTTACATAAAACACTTTCTTACCAGTTTTTTTGATGTGGTTTCCTACTGCCTGGATCAAGTGAGTTTTACCATGACCAGTTTTTCCGTAGATAAAAAGTGGGTTGTAAGTAATGCCGGGTTTTTCACTGACGGTTTTAGCAGCCGCGTGCGCCAGAGCATTGTATGGTCCAACCACAAATGTTTCAAACGAATATTTTGGGTTAAGGTTGTCACTCTTGTTGATGTAGTAATCCTCTAGTGGTAGCGCAGCGTTTACAGTTTGATTTTTATTTGATTCTTGCTTGCGTTCGTTTCGCTGCGCTACGATGTATTCAACACTTCGTACGTGTGGAGTGATCTCCCGTAGGGTCTTAAGGATCATGGTTTGAAACTTGTCTTGCAACCAGTCTTTTACAAAGACACTTGGTACCCCAATAGTAGCCAGTCCGTCTTCGAGAGTGACAATGTGAGTATCACGGAACCAGGTTTTAAAGTTGGCTGTGGTAATAGCGAGTTCAATTTTAACTAAGGCATCATCCCATAACTGCTTAACATCTACTTGTTCAGTTTTGACGATGCTGTTTGTTTGTTGTGATGAGGTGATAGGGTGCATAGCAGAAATACGTTCGTAGTTTGCATTATACGCTCTCTACCAGTCCTGTAAATATTTTTGATTTTTGTGATAGGTTTTCAGAACAGATTATCCTTCCGAAATCGCAACTGGGGATAGTGTGTGGATAGACTTGGGATAAATAAAACTATCAATTCCAAGTATTGCTGAGCTTGTGTATCTGTAGTGCTTAGTGGATGGTGGGGACTGTGATGAGTTGGTAGTTTTGTTTATCGTTTGTCTTTAAAAGCCTTGCAAAGTATACAAATTTCGGTATAGTTACGGCCACTAAAACACATTTATGCCAAAACGAACCTATCAACCAAAAAAGCGAAAGCGAGCAACCACTCACGGCTTCCTGGCTCGCTCAGCGACACCAAGTGGCCGCAAGATCATCCAAGCTCGTCGTCGAAAAGGCCGAGCACAGCTCACTGTCAAAAAAGCTCGGTAATGAGTAAACAAAACCCCAAGGTTCCACCTTGGGGTTTTGTTTGTTGGTAATGTTTTATTTCTGGTATAGTCCTACATATGTTAGCGAAGTCACAGCGTTTATCTAAAAAACAGTTCGATGAGTATTTTAAAATTGGCAAACGGTTTCATTTTACGCACTGCACGATTATCTATACTCCCCTGCCGACTCTGCACGGCTCAGTGGTGGTGGGAAAAAAAGTCTCTAAAAAAGCGGTGACCCGCAATACGATTCGACGTCGGGTATACGCCCAGATTCGTAGTGTGTGCGCCTCCCATAACGCCACAGGAGTGTTTATTGTCATTATTAAACCGGCATACACCCAGCTGTCTCGCAAATCTGCATTAGTAGACATCAACGCCCACATTGCGGACGTGATTAAAAAAACGTAAACTGACCAGCAATTATGTTTAATTATATTTGGCACACGTTTTTCTTTGACCCTGTCTACAATTCACTAATCTTTTTTGTAGATGTAGTTCCTGGTGGAGACGTTGGTCTGGCAATTATTGCCACCGTTTTTTTAGTCAAAACCATCCTCTTCCCTATCTCAGTCAAAGCCGCCAAAACGCAGCGGATTATGAAAGAAATTGAGCCGCAATTAAAAGAGCTCAAAGAAACCCATAAAGACGACCGTGAAGCTCAGGCTAAAGCGATGATGGAGATCTACCGTGACGCCGGGATGAATCCGTTTGCCAGTATTATTCTGATCTTTATCCAAATTCCGGTGGTGATCGCGCTGTATTTTTCGGTGTATACCGGCGGCGGAGTGGCTTTGCCGGACATTAACACCGCTATTTTGTACGGATTTATTGCCGCTCCAGCCGAAGTGACGATGAATTTTCTCGGGTATATTGATATTACCGGCCGTAGCTTATTGCTCGCGATTGCTGCCGCTGTCACCCAGTTTTGGGTAGTGAGTGTCACGATGCCAAAAATGGCTCCCAGGGTAGAAGGCGCCGCTCCGAGTATGAAAGACGACTTTATGCGCAACATGCAAGTGCAAATGAAATACGTTATGCCAGTCCTCATCGGAGTAGTCGCCTACACCATCTCTGCCGCCATCGCGCTCTACTTCCTAGTGAGTAACATCACTGCCCTACTGCAAGAAGTGTTTGTTAGGAAGCATCGGTAGGAATCACCTTACTTCACAAGATAAAAATCTAATCTGATTGCCTGTAGGTATTCCTGACTGATTAATTTCAGGATAACTTATTTCTTCTGCAATATGACTTGATTCATAGCATTCAGTTACATTGCAACCCAGACCAGTCTCATTGTTGTCACAAGGTACTAGGTAGGTATCTCCTTGTTCAAGATTTCTTTCTTCTGATGTTGTACAGTTTACATATCCAACACCAGGTGAAACAAAGACTTCTTCAGCGATACCTTCACTGCTAGTACAGATAAATTCTGCTCTTGTGCAATCCCCGTTGTCGCATTCAAGTTGTAGTATTTCAGTAGAGGGGTCAACATTTGGAATAATACATTGCGTATTATTTAATATGAAGCTCGTGTTTACACTGATTCCTCCCCTATTTTCACACCATGATTGACATGAAAGTTCTGTTCTAAAAAATGGGCAATCTACTGGAGCACAATCTTCTTCGCACTCGTCAATTAAATCATTTACTACATCTTCTTGATTGTATTCTTCACTATACACACATATGTCTCCGTTAACGATTTCGCCACTCAGAGCATCACAAACAACCCTACAGCCAACATTAAGACTTCCAATAAAAGTGTCACTTAATATTCCATTACATCCTTGTTGAATACAATTTCCTGAATTTTGCTCGTCGCCACAATAGTCAAGTATAGTCGTTACGTCTTCGTAACTTAAACCCGTAGTAGGATTATTTTGTTGGTTATTGGCACCTTGCTGACCAGAAGATTCTTGCAACCTCACACCTTCTTGTTCAAAGTTAAACCGTGTCAGCTCAGGGTTAATCACCGTCAGAATCAATACCGCTGACAGTACAATTAACAACCCGAACACCGCTCCTTGAATATCTTTCTTGGCCTCCCCTTTTTGGGTCACAATGTCGGTGAACATGTATTTGACTCCAGCAATGATAATTTTCACCACCGCCAATAGAGCTGCAATACTAATAAACATCACATACACTGCCTGAATGTACTGATCAAAGTTAGTACTCTCCCCCTGGGTTACCCCAGGAATACCAACTAGGAAGTTGTTTTGAGCCAGCGTGATACTCGGTACAGTAACAAGAATAGTTAGCAGAAAAATGAAGAGACGTTTCATAGAGGTTTAGTTAGCGGTAGATCGATTACTAATATATTCATACACCCACAATGTTTCATCAACTTTGTTCTGGAAGTAGAAGTTAAAGTCGTTCGAGCTGAACTGCGGGTTGATGAGGTCTATCTGCCGTCCAGTAGCGGTTTCGGGTGAGGCTAGTAGTCGGGCTGATTGTTGTTGGGTGTTGTACTCCCAAATGACGTCATTGGCGGTATGGTCACCACGGTACCAACTGTCTGGCATGGTGGTTGGTGCTTCGGCAAAATCTGCCCCACAAATAGCAATCACACCACTGCTTTGAGTAAATTGACACTTTTCTGGGATGAATGTTAAAGGGGTGGGGTTTGCGACCAATTCATCGTTATCTAAACTGTATGAACTGTAGACGTTATTAACCACCTCACTGTAAATAGTGTTATCTATGGATCCAACTGCTGATAAACCAAACCCGGTTGCATTTACCCTTGTGACCTGCCCGTTTGTATAAGAGTATACGTAACCTTCTAATTCACGAGTTGCTTTAGGGTAGACAATATGTGGACCAGCATTGGTATGGTGCCAAGCAATTGTTGCCTCAATAAACGGCACAGTAAAGAGGGTTGAGATATCGCTGGTTTGTGGGTTGTATTTCTTAACTACCAGCTCCCCCACCCCTTCAGTGGCTAGTAAAAATTCATTTTCGTTGGTGGCTGTAAAAGAAACAATCACCTCGTTTAATTCAAAATTATTTAGGCGGTCGCTACTTGAACTAAGTGTTCCGATGGTAAAGGTAGAACGTGGCCCAGAATCTGACTGAATTAAAACGTATACACCGTTTGGAGTGATTGCCGCCTGACTAGCTAGCGGAATGGTAGTTGCTGAAATTCGTTCTGATTCTTCTGTCATTAGGTTAATCTCGTAGATGTGACCCGTTCCAGCTTCTACATACCGTACAACTGGATCCGAGGTACTAGCAACCGGTATCTCAGACCACCCGACCACAGGAGTAGTTGTTAGCTGTCGCAATCGTTCGGTTTGGTCGGTTGGTGCCACCACCTCTTCTGGAACAATCTCTTCATCCGGCAAAATAACAGTAGGGTCGGTAGTGTCACCAAACCCAAAGTCGTTGAATGAAATATTTTCGCTGGTAGTTCCAGTAAACAAAATATACGCCCAGATTCCGATCAGAACCAATACCACTGCGATCCCTCCGGTAATTAATAGAGTTCGTTTCATAGATTAAAAATTCACTACCACGCTATCCTCGGTACCTTGTAATATTTCCGATAATGATCGTACGTGGAAATTAAGCACAGTCCGCCCGCCGATTCCCGCTCGACTCAAGGTTATTTCGTACGGGTTAGCTACACCGTTGCTTGTTTCAACATTGTTAATTTCCCACTGAGCAATATCGGGCCGGTTATACACCCGAGTGTCTAGGTTAAATGGCTCAGCCTGCAGGGTCAGCACATTACCAATTAGAGCGCTGTTTGATTGGAGTGGTCGTTTGCGCATACCGTAGAGTGAGTGTTTTTCGTAGTACTCCATATCAGGTTGCACACTGGTCATCCGTACTGCCCGTCTAGCGAGGGTATTTCCCTGCAGGTCAGCAGCATTAACGGTCAACACTGGTGCTGAACCACGAGGGGTTGTGAACGACATTTTATTACCACCCCGAATTGATCCATTTTCTAGTGTTTGCTGATCAACCGTCCAAGTGTAGACAATTTGGTTTGAATCAAGAAAATTTGTGCCGTTGTGTAACAAAGCCGTGGCGTTTACCTGGCTGGTATAGCTTGGTAGCGAACGACCATGATACCAGTCTGGAACCCGGGTTTGTGGTTCGATGATGATGTCGATGTAGATTGGATTAACTGTGCGAGTAATAATCTCGGTTGTGCCTTGGGGTGTACGTAGGTTAGCTTGGATAGTTGCGTTGCTACCAGCAGTACCCGCAAGCAGTTCCGCAGAGCGCTGGTTAGCAAATGTATCAACCACTTCCCCAGCGTAGGTCCAGGTTATTTCTGATCCAAATAAACTTCCGCTGTAATCTGTAATCGAGGCAGTAAAAGGTTGCCCCGGCCCAGGAAAACTTGGGCTCAGGGCGATACTCGGTGCTTGGTTGCTGGTGGTAAGACTCTGAAAAGTACCAACCTGTGCCGTACTGACGGCAGGTAGTAAAACAAGTAAGAATAGTAAGCAGTAGCGGTACCACATATACCCATATAGTAGCAGAAGTAAGGTATAAAATAGCCAAGTTATACGTAGTATCCCCAATCTATCCACAGGTTGTCCGCAGAAATTGGTGGAGGAAAGTCGTTGCGTTTTTCTAGTATGTGTGGTATGAATAGTTATTGACGAGTGGTTCGTCAATAGGGTTTGTCCACATGGTGTGGCACCCCAGTTATTTTAATCCGCAGCGTCACAATCGACGTTGCCCAAAACGAAAGGAATTGCGAAATGAAACTCGCTACCCTTCTCACCGCGGCAGCTCTTGTTGCCGCCCCACTGTCTGCTTTTGCAGACGGATTTACCTTTACAGACGATCGTTGCCGGTCAGCTGCCAGCGGCATTATCTGTATTGCTCGCGCAGAAGATTCAACCGTTCTTGAACTCATTGGCAATGTTGTTGACTATGACACGTTCGTTGCTCTGAACGCAGCAGTGTTGCCTGAAGATGTTTCTGAGAATACAGTTATTCCAGCACTTACTGTCTATATGGCACGCATGTGAAGTGAAGTTCATGTAATGCAAAAAGAAAAAGCCCCCGAACTGTTTTTGAGGGCTTTTTATCATTTAGGATATGTCCAAACTACTGTTAACCAAATAAATAGTAATGGAAGTGGGGTAATAGTTGAAATTAATGCGATTATGAAGGTAAATATTTTTAAACCAGCGTGTGTACCTGTGAGACATTTGACGCCGGCTGCAGTGTACATAGCGCAGATAGTAAGCAAAAATAATAGTCCTAGTAACAGTAATATTGCAGATGGGGCTATAAAAAGAATGGTGGGATCAAAGTTTATACCAAACAAACTCAGAGCAGCAGCTATGAGTTTTGAAGTCGCATATAAAATAAACCCTCCCGCGAACGAAAATACACCGTCACTTTCGCTAATATTTGGCATTCTCTCATACACAGCAACTGCCATACCTAAACCAGCTAAGCTTATTAAACCCATCCACCACTGAAAAGATAGATACCAGGTAATTGACCAGCCTATGACCCATCCATTAATTGCAGAAAGTTTAAGGCGAGCAGCCATAACTTTAGCTTTTGCAGGTTTGTGTTTTATTTTTTTACGCACTATTGGCACCCGGCTTGGTTGGTATGACGGTTGTTGATTAGTGTTTGCGTACTCTCGTTGCACTCGGTTGATAGCATTTGGTTGCGGGTTGGTGTAGCGCTCTGTAGCGTCATACTGTTTAGAAAACGCTTCGTCAGTGGTTTCGTGAAAAGGATTTTGGTCACCAGTAGTGTCTACTGACTGTCTTTTTCTACGGGGAATTGTATTGCGCCGCCTTGCGTCACGTCGTAGGTCTCCAGGGTTAGAACCATTACCAGGATTTCTCTCTGGTGTCAGTTCTCGGTATATTTTTTCTACCCCCATGGCGCTCATACGTATAGTTTACTATATCTCTCGACTGACCTGGTAAACAAACAGTCACAAGTTTTGCTTGTGACTGTTTGTTTACTGCATCCCGGCTGCTTCTAGTTCCTCGCGGGCTTTTTTGATTGCCATTAGTTGTGATGGGTC
>Ga0075467_10000449_pt1 | contig 32710 bp, 25 predicted proteins | sample DEB08_DNA_9_FD_75067 | JGI IMG/M metagenome (GOLD analysis project Ga0075467, IMG submission 75067) | Aqueous microbial communities from the Delaware River and Bay under freshwater to marine salinity gradient to study organic matter... | ecosystem: Environmental > Aquatic > Marine > Coastal ... | reverse complement strand
GAAATCTAAATTAAGTGGTGCTGAATAATAGTGTTTAGAAATGCGGCCCTCACTCGTTCTGAGTCGACTTGCATAGCCGCCTCAACACTTGGCCTATTTTGCCAAAAAGGGAGAGCATAATTGCCAACACTATTAGGTTTTCTATCGATTATTAATTGCCCCGTGGCAAAGCCATCCGGTGCCACTCTAGCGACTCCAGAGGTAAAGCTGAAGGCATCGCGTTCAACTAAATACACCACCGCGCTGGCGTCATGCATGGCACATCTGCGCTCGGGATTTGACTCCGAAAGTAGGTTCTGATCAGCAGTATAAAAATCAACATAAAACCGACTGGTATCCCAGATGAACTGACCGGTTTGGCCAGCTTTATCTCGCAGCTGGGCCAAGTCAGAGTCGTGCAACATCACATCTAGGGTGACATCTAAGCCAATAATACGCAGTGGCCAATCGAAGCCGCAGACAATATCCGCGGCATGCGGATCATTAATAAAATTAGCTTCAGCCACCGGGCTTACATTGCCAAATCTGTGCACCGTGCCGCCCATAACAACTAACTCTTTTAACTTACTCGGTAGACTCGGATCAAGCCTGACCGCCTCGGCAATGTTAGTCAATGGGCCGACTGCAACCAAACTAATTTCGCTGGGGTATTGATTTGCCATGCGCACAATAAATTCTGCCGCTGACTCATCTAATGCTGTATTTTTACTTTTTGCAAGATCCAGGTTACCAAGACCATCACCGCCATGAACAAAATCGGGAGCTGGCATCCGGGCTTGAACCAACGGTTGCCCAGCCCCCTTCGCTACCGGTACAGTTGGGCAGCCAAACTTATCTAAAATGATCAACGCATTTTTAGTCGTCGTTTCTACGTCGGCATTACCAAAAACCGTTGTCAGACCAAGTAAGTCAAGCTCTGGATGCGCCACCACAAAGGCAATTGCTTGGGCATCGTCTATGCCCGGATCGGTGTCGAGTATTATTTTTTGCATACGCGTTAATAAGCTATTTTTTCGGGCTAAGTTGGTTGAGTCTAAGTTGGCAAAGTAGCATTAGAAAAATTAAGCTGCTCGAGTTTAGGAATCGACGGTATTGCGCCTAAGCTCTGAACGGCCAATGATGCCGCTTCACTGGCACGCTCTAGTGCTTGCAAGTCAGATAAGCCATCAACCAATCCGGCTAAAAAATAACCAACAAAAGTGTCGCCTGCCGCTGTTGTATCAACCACCTTGGTAGCAAATGCTGGCACCTTGGTGACTGAGCCGCCAACGATTAAAATGGCGCCGTCACCCCCCAATGTAATTACCACGCGCGTTTGCGGCAAAGATTCGGCTAAGGCGCTAACAACGTCATCAATCTCTATTTGATCGCATAAGGCTTGCGCCTCACCCTGATTTACAATCAAAGTATCAAGCCGATGCAATGGCAATGAGCGTATCGCGGCAGTCATCGGCGCTGGATTTAGAGCCACTTTGAGCCCAGCATCGAGCGCCATCTCAACCATGTCAGACAAGCCGTTGCATTCATTTTGAGCCAGTAGGTAGTCACCCGCATGGCTCTTAGAGATGAGTTTCGCGAGGTCATCAGCGTCAAAACTCTGATTTGCACCGCCGTGCAATACGATGGCGTTTTCGCCCTGTTGATCGACCTGAATAATTGCGTGGCCACTGGGTTCATTAACACCTTCAACGTGAGATATATCAACCCCACATGACTCTAGCTGAGTAAATACCCATGAATCAGTTTTGCATGCTCTACCAATATGCTTAACCTTGACGCCAGCGCGGGCAATTGCCACCGACTGATTAGCACCTTTACCGCCTAACACGATATCTAAACTAAGACTGGCGAGAGTTTCTCCAGGTTGCACAAAGTGATCAACCCGATAAACGTTGTCGATATTAATCGAACCAAAATTTAGTATTGTAGACGTCATCCGATCAAACCTTTAGTAGACCGATTTCTTGCAAACGCTGTTCGAGGTATTCGCCAGCAGTGGTTGACTCGAACTGTTTCGGGTTCTTTTCATCGACGCAACTAGCCAAACAATCCAATGACACTTCTGGACTCGGGTGTACAAAAAACGGAATAGAATAACGACTAGTTCGAGCTTGGTCGCCCTGAGGGTTAACCACTCTATGCGTGGTCGAGGGTAATTTTTTGTTGGTCAGCCGTTGAAGCATATCACCGACGTTACAAATAATAGTGCCTTCTATCATATTGATAGGAACCCATTTTCCTTGGCGGCTTAGCACCTCAAGGCCATCTTGTTCCGAGCCTGCAAGCAAGGTGATTAAATTTATATCTTCATGCGCAGCTGCTCTTAAATTAGGAATATCTTGGTCAACAATTGGCGGGTAATGCAATATGCGCAGCAGCGTTTCGCCAGCTACAATTCGCTTATCGAAGTAATCGATTGGCAGCTCAAGAACAACGGCAAAAATACTTAGCACTCTTAAAGCCAATGACTCTAAACTCGTATACAGGGCTTCAAACGTAGTACGAAATTCGGCAATCTCGGATGGCCAGATATTGGCTGACAGGTGAGTGGCTCCTTCAACCTGATGGCCTACATGGTAGAACTCTTTTAAATCTGAGTGCGCTGAATCTTTGGCTTTCTCGACACCAAACGGAATATAACCTCTGGAGCGATCTTTCTCCTGGCCCTCGTACTTAACTTTAATATCAGTTGGCAGGGCGAAGAACTTTTCAGCTTCGATCCACGCCGTTTGAATTATATTGGGGTCGAGTTCGTGACCACTAATACCGGCAAAGCCCCACTCTTGGTAGGCATCACGAAACTCGTTTATAAAAGCATCACGGTCGGTTTCGAAACGACCAATGTCAAGTATGGGAATGCTATTCATTTTGCTAAGGCGCTGTTAAGCACGAATGGTTATTACCCGCCTAGTTTACCCCAAAATTACGTCCAATTCTGTTTAGAAAACAGCCTTATCAGGTTAACACCCGGCCAGCCGCGTAATACCAATGCCCGCTAATTCTGTGAAACTGAGAGATTTCGTGATGCCGTTGTTTTTCACCGTAATGATCCAAAAAAGTAGCCTTAAATTCAACCATGCCTCGGTCTCCCTGCTGCGATTTGTCGATAATCTCCAGATGCTGCCAGTCGACCGAAAGTTGAGATAACTCGAATTCACTAAGGCCATTCGAGGAGCTGGGCAACCAGGTTTCAAGTAAATATGCGCCGTACCCCCCCAATGCAAAGGCACTAAATCGAGAGCGCATTAATTGCACCGGTGTCTTAGGCCGCGTAGAGCCACTTAGATACGGCTGACAACATCGATTAAAGCCCTTACCGCTAGCGCAAACGCACAATTGAGGTTTCATGCAGCAGCCCTAAACAAAGTATCTTGAGGCAATTCGATTAGCGGCATCGCGATTGCGCAGGTTACTTGTTTGAATGAGTTCAGCATAGGCCATTAGTGGATGAACGATTAATGGCTGCGCTATAGTTGGGTGCGCACTTGGTGGGTTCACTGGGCTCGCCGACGAGCTCGGCTTGTCTACATTTTGAGAAACCGTTTCGCGGCCCCAAAACTTGGAAAATACTTTAACCTTTGAGCCTGCCCTCTCAGCCGACTTCTCAACATCTTTAGTCAGACCCATTTCACGGATAAACTGCCATTGCTGCTGATCATTTACGTAAACAGAATGGCCACCATCAAGTTCGGCCTGTGCGTATTTAGCCACTGCTACTGTGCCACCGAGCTGGGCGTCGAAATTGCTCAAGCTTTCTGACTGCATCCAATCTAGATTTGGCGTCGAAAATTCGCCTAAAAATGAGCGTTTTATTAATATTGGATATTGCTCTACCCAACGGCCAATCAACTTATGCTTGGCACGCCATTCACGTTTCTTAGTGCTTAGCACTTCGACAAAGTAACCTTGATCTTTGAGCTCTCGAAATACTGAGCCGCAAACACCGAGAGCCACGTTGGCACATTGCGACACTTCACGATAATTTTGATTTAACAAATTAGGATTGGTAAGCAAGGCATAAATTACCTGTAAGTCAGTCGTGCTGAATTGTTTTGCCGGTCGAGTTTGGCTTAAACCATCGGCGATAATTTGCCCCTCTATCAAAATAAAATAGGGGTTCAAATTTATATAGGCATTACCACTCGCATCAACGTAATTGACACCGAACTCTCGTAAAGCTCGACCTAACTTAGCGTCTATATAATTAGCCATAATCATTGGCGGGCGACCTTCCACCGCTGTTTGTAGCAATTTAACCACAGGCTCGAGCATATCGCGGCACAAGCCTGTTTTAATCTCGCATACCAACTCAAGTTCTGAGCCCGCGATTCGGAACCGCATATCAGGCCAAAGCCCAGTACCTAGCACCGAATTCTTATCTATAAGTTCTAATTGCAAGCCGCTCTTAGCGTACAAAGCAGCGACCGCTTTACTGGCGATACGCTCCTCAATGATGGAGTGAGTAGTCATGGCGCAATAATGTCCGCTTTTCACCATGATAGTGCATTCATGAATTTTATTTTAGGCAAGCAAAGCAAGGCAAAGTTAGTTTAATATTTTGAAAGCTTAGCCTGCAATTTATCGGTTACGGCTATCATCAATAGGAGCTTAGACTTCAGCAAATCGCAGGCTGTACACACGTTGTTCACTTTTGGCAATTTTATATCGGTATACTCGGGCGTTATAAATACTGGACAAAAAAGTCTATTACCTCACTTGCGGCAATTGGTTCAACCGAGCGCTAGCAGATTAATTGGATCGAAAACTTATGAACTTTATAAAAGCCATAACTGTGTTTGCATTAATGAGTATCTCAGTCTATGGAAATGCCGCAACCATTGAATCCCCAGCTACTATTGAAACTCCTACTACTTGGACCCTCGATTCAGCAAATTCGAGAGTCAACTTCATCAGCATTAAGAAGGGTAATATCGGAGAATCGCATGACTTCACAGACCTAACAGGCGTTATTGCTGGTAGCAAAGCATCCGTCATTATAAAGCCTGATAGCGTTGAGTCACGAGTACCAATTCGAAACGAGAGAATGCGCGAGCTGTTATTCGAAACCGGCGTCTATCCAACCATAGAGGTCAGCGCCGATGTTGCCGGCCAATTAGACGATTTAAAAAGCGGTGATTCTCTATTATCAACGGTAGCGGCTAGTGTGTCGATGCATGGAATCACTAATAAGCTCGACTTAGAATTACGAATCAGCAAACTAAGCAGCGATGTTTTAATCGTCTCTAGCACACAGCCGGTGATAATTCGCGCAGCTGATTACAATATGGTCGACGGGATTGTAAAACTCTCGGCGTTGGTAAACAATCTAGCGATCGCCGAGTCAGTGCCCGTCAGTTTTACGCTGCAATTCAAGCTAGCGAAATAATGCTGACATTTGACCCACGCCGTTAAACCAGACTAGCTAACCCTAAGCAATAAACTATGAAACCAATTTCATCTCTAAGCATACTCGCACTTGGCCTCGCGGCGGCATTACCTCTGCAGGCGCTCGACAACTCGGCCAAAGAACAGAATGCTCAGCTTGCTTTTTTTGACTCGCTTTCATCACTCTGCGGTCAACGCTTCGAAGGTGCTATGACCTTCCCGACCGAAGGCCAAGATGATTTTGCTGGCAAACTATTGGTTGCCAAAATTCAAAGCTGCACTGAGACAGAAATTAGAGTTCCGTTTGCCGTAGGTGAAGACCACTCGCGCACTTGGATAGTGAGTAAAACAGAGCGTGGCCTGCAACTGAAACACGATCACCGACACGAGGACGGCACACCGGATGAGGTAAATATGTACGGTGGCTTGGCAACAGCTGAGGGCTCAAAACTTAGCCAGTCATTTGCCGCCGACGCTCATACGGCAGAGATTATCCCAGCTGCCAGCACCAACGTTTGGAACTTAACCTTAAGTAGCGATGCTAAATCGATGACGTATCATTTAACTCGCCATGATGCGCCACGATTTACTGCTAAGCTTTTTTCAACGGCTAGCCTAGTTGCAACACCAGCAACTTCTCAAGAACAAGGCAAAGCTTTGCCGACAAAAACGGAAAAATAATTTGCCAAGCTTTTTAGTGAGACTTCTTAAGTTGGAAGGTCTGAGTTGGAAGATCTAAGTTGCAAGATCTAAGTTGCAAGATCAGCGTCGCAAGGCCTTAGTCGGGACCTCGCTGCGCCACGGCCCAGCAATGACAATGGCTCACAGTATATATTCTCACAGATTACTTTTTCCACTTACCCCAAGGGTCTGAACTGTCGGTACTTGCATCAGCGTTTTGATCGGAACTATTATCTGTACTAATATCTGTACTATGACCCGTGTTTTCACCGCCCGAGTCAGTGTGACGAGGTTTTGCTTTCGAAGGAGCCCTACGTGATGGCTTGTCATAGGGCTTTCTATCTGCATGCATACCATTATTGGGTCCCTTATCATGGAACTCTTTATCATCATGAAACTTAGGCCCTGAAATTGGATCGTCGAAGAATTGTTTATCGCCTTCTTTGATGACAGCCGGCTGTTTCTCCTCTAAACCGCTTTCGAAGGTTCTCTCTCTCGGTGGCAGCAGATGTTCTTCATCACTCGGAATCGGTAACTGTTTGAAACGGTAAAGATAAAACGCTTCGGTTTTTTCCCGCGCCCACTTAGTTTTCTTCAGAAATTTAATCGCTGCGGCAAAGTTCGGGTGGCTTTCTAAACATTTGAATTTCAATTGTTCAGATAGAATCTCCCAATGGTAGTGACGTAATATTTCAGAGAACATAGCGTCAAGGCCAACGCCATGCAAAGGGTTATTTCTATCTTGTTGGGACATAATATTGCGCTCAAAGTGGTTCGCCGCTCACGTTATCGCTATTGTCGACCAGATACAAGCGAAACTAGCCAAATCGCTATTCATTCGCCCTCAAATAGCAGGTAGACTGCGCGCCCATATTTAATCTTCTGCGCTTTTAAAACTATGCCTATGTCACTCAAATCTATCATCCTAAAAGGCGCTCGAAATGGCTTAGGCCTAATTATTGTTTTCTTTGATTGGATATCCAGACCTAAGGGTCTCCAGCGCTCAGAGCCGGAACAGGCAAAGGCGCAGTCCGCCATGCAAGGCCTATCTCTATATCAATTTTTCGCCTGCCCATTCTGCACCAAGGTTCGCCGTGCAATTCATAAGTTAAACGTAGACGTTGAAGCCAGGGACATCAATAAAAATAGCGACTACCGCCAGCAATTAGAGACAGGCGGCGGTCGTGTGAAGACCCCTTGCCTACGTATCGAAGAAAATGGAGAAGTACGTTGGCTATACGAATCCAATCAGATCATTAGTTTTCTCGAACAAAGGGTTGCATAAGTCGTCACCCTTTAAGTCATAAAAAGAGGGTGTCATAAAAAAGGAGAGCGAAGCTCTCCTTTTTTAGTTCTTGCTTGCGTCAACGCTACCAGATTTTGACTCGATCTTCTGGTTTCACGTACATCTTGTCTTCAGGTTTCACGTCAAAAGCTTTGTAGAACTCTGGCATGTTAGAGACAGTGCCGTTAGCACGAAACTCGGATGGAGAATGAGGATCGGTTTCAATGCGTTTGCGTAACTCTTCATCACGATACTTACGCGCCCATACTTGAGCCCAGCCGGCAAACACACGTTGCTCACCGCTTAGCCCATCAATAACGGGGGCATCTTTGGCATCAGGTGTTGATTTGTAAGCCTTATAGGCGATAGTTAAACCACTTAAATCGCCGATATTCTCGCCTTGGGTAAATTCACCGTTAACACTGACATCGCCTAACACTTTAAAACCATTGTATTGGGCCACCAATTTGCCTGCTCGAACTTCAAACTCTTTACGGTCGTTCTCGGTCCACCAATTACTCAGTTTGCCATCACCATCATATTGCGAGCCTGAATCGTCAAATCCATGCCCCATTTCATGACCAATAACAGCGCCAATCGCTCCATAGTTGACTGCAACGTCGGCTTCGAGATTGAAAAACGGCGGTTGTAAAATAGCCGCTGGAAAAACGATCTCATTCATCACCGGATTATAATATGCGTTGACGGTTTGTGGGTTCATAAACCACTCAGTACGATCGATCGGTTGTCCTAACTTATTACGATTACGTTTTTCTTCAACCAGCGTCGCACGCCTCATATTGCCAAATAAATCGTCAGCTGAAATTTCTAAGTCAGAATAATCTTTCCACTTATCTGGATAACCAATCTTAGGGGTAAACTTAGCTAGCTTTTCAAGCGCTTGAACCTTAGTCTCTTCGCCCATCCAGTCTAAGCCTCTAATACCTTCGGCGTAAGCCGATCTAAGGTTTTCAACTAGAGTGATCATTTCCGATTTTGCTTCTGGCGTAAAATGCTTAGCGACATACAGCTTACCAATCACTTCGCCCAACACGTTATTTAAAGTGTTTACCGCCCGCTTCCAACGCGGCTCTTGTTCTTCAACCCCACTCAATACGCCTCGGTAAAAATTAAAATTTTCTTGATCTAGCTCATCATTCAAATAATCAGCCGCGGCGCTGATCATGTGCCATTTGAAATACGCCTTCCAGCTATCGAGCGGCACATCAACCAACATATCATTGACCGCTTCTAAAAAATCCGGCTGAGCAACAATCACATCAGTCATTTTTTCAAGCATAGCGGCGGTTTTCCAGCGATCCCAATCTAAATTTGGCATCATCGCTTGCATCTCAGCTGGACTGCGTTTGTTATAGCCAGCAACCGGATCGCGACGCCGTTCTTTGGTCCACTGTTTAGTCGCAAGCTGGGTCTCAATATCCATCACGATCGAGGCGATTTTATCACCATCACTCAGACCAGATAGCTCCGCCATTTTAGCGATATGTACTAGGTACTTCGCTTGAATGTCTTTAGTTTTCTCATCATCTTTAAGATACGACTCACGACTCGGCAAACCCAAGCCACTTTGATTCATATGAGTGATATGTGTATCTGGCTGTTTATCATCAATATAAACATACACATTAAATGGCGCTCGACTCATCATTTGCGCGTAGGCAATGTATTCAGATAAATCGGCGACATTTTGAATTTGGTCAATTTTTGCAAACTCGGGCGTCAATGGCTTAATACCAATTTCGTTGAGTAAGTCCTGATTCATAAAGCTTTTGTAAAGGTCACCAACTTTCTGCGCGTCGGAGCCCTTAATTGCGGCACCTTGTGATGCCTCTTCAATAATAGCTTTAACATGCTCGCGTGACTGCTCGCCTAGCATGGTGAACGATCCATAGTTAGATTTGTCAGCAGGCAACTCAAATTCTTTTAGCCACTTGCCATTAATCGCGCGAAACAAGTCGTCTTGAGGGCGAACACTTGAATCAAAGTTTGCCGTGTCTATACCTGACACCAGTTCAGTTTGCACTGATGGTTCGCTTACTTTTTCAACTACCGATACCTCCAACGCCTCTACTGCATCGTTGCTACTTGTTGATTGGTCTGCATTCCCACATGCCGTTAATACGGCCACGCATATTGCGCTTAATACGATTTTATTCAAAAGGGTTCTCCTAATTTTTTATCCTTGGGTGTTTTTGCGGTTACTAGTTTGCTAGTCATTCGGCGTCGTCAAACGAGGCCTATTTAGTTAAGATGCCTAAACACTAAAATTGGTTGCATTTTATCGCAGATAATTTAGCAAAAAAATATTCTGACTTAGCCTTCTATCTAACTATCTAATTAACTAGGTGTCTAGATAGTACAACCATATCATCGCCGGCCGATATCGCAGCTTCTATGCCTTAATTTAATTATACTAATAAATCGTAAACACAACTATTGAGCTAGGTAGGCGCAGATCAATCAGCAATACTTAAGTCTCCGAATGTATTGTTATCGATAACACCGTCACTCGATTAGGTATGTGGACTCACCACCTCTGTGATAACGACACAAGAAGAAACTACACAATAAAAATGTATCTATGAACATCATCGCAGCTGGTAACACAATAAGCGCGCTGCTAGCCGGCTTTAGTTTGGTGAGTGCGCTGATATTGCTATTCGCTTACCTATTTTTTCTAGAAAATATGCGCAAGAGTGCGCCCGGTAAGATAGCTTGCACGGTGGTATTGCTTTGTCTGGCCGCTTTGCAATTCGCTCATTACTTGTTTTTCACAGAAGGTCTTGATCTGCTGTCCTCAAGAGTTTACGGAACGTTGCTAGTCTTGATACCGCCAGCATTTTTCTTTTTTGGTCGTGAAATATTATTCCCAGAGGTGAGATATAGGCGCGCTGATTTTCTGCATGCCTTAGTTCCAGTATTAAGTTTTGCCGTTGCAATAAAATTCATACCGGGTTACGCATTCCTATTCGGCACCGCGTATACCTCTTGGTTCGCACGCACTCTGTATAAACTCAAAGATCAACGCAGTCGTTATAAATTCGAATTCTTTTTCTTTGCCATGTTCGCCGTTATGGCAGTGGTCGCTTTGATTCTCGGCTTGGCCCTGCCCTACCTCGACGCTAGCATTTTTTACCTTAGCTACTCGAATGCAATCGCCTTGGCAATGCTGCTGATTGTTGCTGCGCTGCTCATTTTCCCCGAATTATTAAGCGATATCATGCTGATAACAGAAATGGCCTACGCTAATTCGAAATTAGTCGGTATTGATACACCGTCTAAGATTGCGCAGCTCGATGAGCTGATGTTGATCGAAAAGCATTACGAAAGTGAAGATTTAAGTTTATCCACGGTAGCAGAACTACTCGACCTCTCGAGCCACCAGCTATCCGAACTAATCAATACTCACCATAGTTGTAGCTTTCCTAAGTTTGTACGCCAACATCGTATTACCGCAGCTAAACAACTACTAATTGAGGAATTCAGCGCGTCAGTACTATCAATCAGCATGATGACCGGCTTTAAATCTCAATCAAGCTTTTATACCGCGTTTAAAGAGATTACCGGTGAATCGCCAGCCAGTTATCGCAAGAAAATGATTTAATCATCGCTAATTACTTCTATTCTATAAACCCGTATAAATATAAATCGTTGATCTAATTGGATTTAATTTTTTTCAGTTCAAAAACTATAGAGTAAGAAGTTTCGAGTAGCGAGACAGCTTAATGTGAACCATCACACAACGGAGGACATATGAAAGCGACTCACCACAACGACTCAAATCACTTAAACAAATCTAACGCCGCTAACAACTATAGCAACCCTCGAATTGATCGAGAAGAGCCTCTTGGCGATGCCATCAGCGACACCGTTTACCTAGATAGAAGCAAAACCATTTGGGTCATCTCAATGCTGATGATTGGCAGCATCGGCAGCTTGATGACCGCCAGCGTCGGTGCAGTTTTACTATTTATAATTTTCACTGCTTTGACATTGCTATTAGGGCATTCGCTTGGCATGCACAGACGCTTCATTCACCGAGGCTACGCTTGCCCAAAATGGATGGAGTACTTATTCGTTCACCTAGGCAGCATTGTCGGCTTGGCCGGACCCTTCGGCATGCTCAAAACCCACGATATGCGCGACTGGGCACAACGGCAGAGTCAATGTCACGACTATTTCTCTCACGCAAGTGTCTGGTACAAAGATGCTTATTGGCAGATATTACACAGCATTAAGCTAGACACCCCTCCGCCGTTTGAGCCTGAAAGCGAGATAGCCGACGACCCGGTGTACCAATGGATGGAGGCGAATTGGATGCTTCAACAGCTACCTTGGGCGATTCTGTTCTTTGCGATCGGCGGCTGGGGTTGGGTTTGCTGGGGAATCGCATCTCGCGTCAGCGTCAGTATTATTGGGCATTGGCTAATCGGCTACTTCGCTCATAACCAAGGACACCGCGACTGGCACGTTGAAGGTGCGGCGGTGCAAGGCCACAACATTAAGTGGACTGCGCTTTTAACCATGGGCGAATGCTGGCACAACAATCATCATGCCTTTCCGGCTTCTGCAAAGTTAGGCCTAGAACAAGGTCAATGGGATCCGGGTTGGTGGACACTCATCGCCTTAGAAAAGCTAGGTCTGGTTAAAAACTTGGTGACCCCAGAGAAAATTCAAGCGCGAGATGAGCTAGTTCGGCTTTAAAACTTCCCAGCTACTTTGGAGAAAAAACATGAATGCGATAGTAAAACTGATCAAAGTCAAACCGGCCTTAGTAAAGCTCAACCCGAAAGCTCTAAGCAAAACTACCGTGTTAGTGCTAGGCGGCTACGGATTTATTGGTCGACATGTAGTGATGCAACTTGAAAACCTAGGTGCTCAGGTATTAATCGGCACGCGGCGTCAAAAGAGCGCCTTAAGCCCTGATAATCAGAGAACTATTGCACTGCATAAGCTCAGCCAGCATCCAGATTGGCGCCGGCAGCTTGAGCACGTCGATGTAGTGATTAACACGGTTGGTATCTTGCGACAACGTTGGGGTGAGACCTACGAGCAAATTCATCACCAAGCGGTAGCTGAACTGGCCGAGGCATGTAAGCAACGAAGCATTCGCCTAATACATATCTCAGCGTTAGGGCTAAACAACCAAGTTAAGAGCCGGTTTCTAAGCAGTAAATTGCTGGGTGAACAAGCATTAGTAAAAAGTGGTGCCGATTGGCATTTGGTTAGGCCGTCACTAGTCGATGGCGAGGGCGGCTATGGAGCGAAATGGTTTAGACGATTAGCAAAATGGCCTGTCCACTTTATACCTAGCAACGCCAATGGAATGATGGCCCCGATTGCAGCCGTCGATTTAGCCAAGGCAGTCGCAGTTATCGCTTTGCAGAAAAACAAGCAGCGAAACGACCAACAAAGTAACGCTTTGATTAGCGCAACTGACAGAATCTACGAGTTAGGCGGCGCGCGCACTATGAGCCTAAGGCGCTACCTTTTAGGCCTTGCTCCAACCGCAAACGCAGCAGAACCACGCACAGTGGCATGCATTAAAATCCCTGGGTTACTTGCGCGAATAGTCAGCCATGTATGCGATGTATTGCATGTTACTCCGTTCTCTTTTGGCCATTATGAGTTATTAAAACGCGATAATTTGCCAAGCCGAAATCGTTTAAACGAGCTGCTTCTTAAATGTCGACACCATGAGCAGAAGCCTCATCGCCAATTTAGTCGATGAGGCTTCAACTATCGCAACGCTCTGTGAGATTTAACCACCAGCGAAGAATGACCAAAAGTTCCAATAATGACGACGCTTTTTACCAACGAACACCGCAGTAGTCATTGCTGGCACAGTGAATGTTCCAGATCGGTAATTCGAAGCCCGAGTATCGGCATCAATTGACCAACGTTGAACTGGATGAAGCCGGTAATAGTCGGCGTCTAAGTCTTCGTGACTAAACTCAATTGGCTGATTGGTGCCATTGAACAACACAACTTGCTCTTTATGTCGGCGACTTTCCTCGTCCTTGAGATGCATGACAATTAAACCCGAGGTTTGTGTGATACCGGTATTTAAGAAGGTCATCTTATCGATAACGCTTTGCTTGTCACGTAGACGGTACAACGAAGAGCTGTAACGAATACGCAATAACTCGCGAAAGTAGATACTCGACTTAGCCATCAACCAACGACTCGGATCCAAATCTGGGTTGGCTAAAAGTGGCGCCATGGTTGGCCATTTATCTTCATTCTTCTCCGCAATCGGCAAGCCCTTACCCCAACCTGAATCTTCAAAAGTGAAGTCGATAGCATTCACCCAATCGCCAGAATTAAAGCTGTCTCGGTCGAGTGACTTTGAACGCAGAAAGTCTTGGCCGGCATGAATGAACGGCACGCCCTGCCCTAACATCACCAGCGAGCTGCTGAAATTTTGCATGCGCGCCCGCTCAGCAATAGTGGCGCTCTCAGGGGCTTTTAATTGCAGACCATCTAATAGAGTTTCATTGTCGTGTGCGGCGATGTAGGCAATTTGCTCCTGCGGGTCATCAGTGTAACCCGTTGGTAAACCAAAGTAGTCTATGTCAAAGGCGGTCAGCACTTCGCCGTCTTTAGTTTCAAATGCGAAGTCTTTCAAACCGCCTGCCAAACTGCTTCGAGTTCGATCAGCAAGTTCAAGCAAGGTGCTTTCACGGTCATCACCAAACCCATTTGGATTAGTAAATAGGCCATTGCCAAAGCCTTGATCACGATAGCCGCCGAACGGATTACCGCCGCGAATTGCATCACGACCACGATCATCAAACGAACCGATTCCGCTACCGGCCATATTTAATTGTGTCGCTTGCTCGAACCGTGCGTTGTCAACTACTTCGCCGAAGTTCCAGCCCTCGCCATAAAGGTAGATGGCGCTGCCGTCGACACCGTCTTTTTTCAGCGTTAAGGCGGCTAACTCAGCTTGAACTTTTAGCATGTTCTGTTTGCTATGGTGGCCCATCAAGTCGAAGCGAAAACCATCTACTTTATAAGCCTTAGCCCAGACCAACAAAGAGTCGATCATAAGCTTTTCCATCATGCGATTTTCCGAAGCGGTATTGGCGCAGCATGAGCTGGTTTCTAAACCACCGTCGGCGTTATATCGATGGTAATAATTTGGCACAATTCTGTCTAATACCGAATTCTCGAACTGCCCGAATGACGATGTATGGTTGTACACAACATCCATAATTACCCGCAAACCGCGATGGTTTAAACTTTGCACCATGTTTCGAAATTCACGAATACGGGTGACCCCTTCAGGATTAGAGCTATAACTACCTTCAGGTACGGTAAAATGGTATGGGTCGTAACCCCAGTTGAAGCCGTCTTGATTTTGTATCGCAGCAACGGCGGCTTGTTGCAACTCCGAGTCAGCCGGGAGCAATGATAAGTCTTGTTCGATTGTTAGCTGCTGTGACTTATCTTCGTTAACAGAGGCAATATCGAATACCGGCAATAGATGAATGTGTGATAGGCCCGACCGCGATAAACGGCTTAAGTGACGCATACCATTTGAGTTTCTACTAGCAAAGGCATTAAAAGTGCCGCGATCTTGTTCGGAAACAGTTTCATCATTGATGCTAAAGTCACGCACGTGTAATTCATAAATACTGATGTCTTCGGCCGCTCGCAAGCGCGGCTTATAGGCGTAGCCCCATCCCTGTGGTTTTAAGTCAGCATCGTCTAGGTTTACAAACTGACTAAATTTACTATTAGTACTCAGACTTAGCGAATTTGGGTCGGTGACATCGTTGACCTCAACTTGCCCAGTAATTGAGGTATAAACGGTGACTCGGTAACGGTAAAATTTACGGTCCCAGTCACCTACATCCAGAGCTGACCAAACACCGGTTTGACGGTCTTCAGCCATCGCGATAAGCTGCGAGGGCGATTCTTGCTCACTATTATCAAATAGTAATAGCTCTACATTTTGCGCGGTCGGCGCCCAAACATAGGCCGATATCCCCTCGTCTGAAACCACCGAGCCGAGCTGCTGGTCGTAATAGAATAGCGAGTCCAGCGCTCCGGGCATTTGAATACTAGTGGCGTCTTTTAATTTGCCATCTGAGCCAACAACTGACACCGCCAGTTGAGATTTGACTAAGGAGCGCTTTAATTCATCTGCTAGGCCTAACAGCCCAATCGAGGTGTAACCCTGAGTTAGGGGGAATTTAGCTTCTAGCTCGGCACTGAGTGCACCGTCGATTGACAGCTCATAGTTATTGCCACCGCGTACGCCATCGGCGCTAAGCGCTAATTCAGCGCTTGAACTTGCGTGTAGAAAAACGCGATCAGTCGACTCGATCGGCGTATCCCATGCGAGCGTATTCGCATCCAGCCATTGAGCACGTGAATTACCGAGGTTGCCGTTCGGTTCACCGTCTGCAGTAACACTAAGGATATTGGACTGCGAGTCGAAACTGAAAAACATTTCAGTGTTATCTGCAGGCACAGTAAAGTTAATATTTGCGCCATTCGGAACGCCACCGACACCGTAATTTTCATCCCAGCTCTGATTAATCGTTAGCTTTCCTTGGTAATCACCGGCCGGAATGTTGTCGGTCTTGATGGTGTATATGCCATCCCCATCGACATCCTTGAGCCAAGAATTTAAACAATCGGGTTGCCACGCGCCGCTGCAACCGAAATATTCTTGAAAGCTACCGGCGGCGATCGCGATTCGCGAGTTCAGACTATCGGTAACCCAATTAGTCTGGTGGTCGTAGTAAAAATTAACACTTGAATCAGCATCGAGCGTGAGGCCAATGTTTGAGCCGTTGCGATTGCCGTTGGCACCATAATTCTCGTCCCAACTGTCATTTAACGCAGCTTTGTACTCATAGCTACCAGCGGGCAAGTCAAATGTGCCCTTCCAAACATTGGCCGGCTCGAGAAATTCAAGGTAGGTACTTGTGCAGGCGGGTTGCCAATTATCAGGGCAACCTTGCGAAAGCTGTAAGCTGCCAGGGATAGTTACCGACGCTGGCTCTGGCGTGTCTGCCGCAATAACGGCGTTGCTGCTAGCGGCTAAAATAAAACTTGCCAGCATGCACTGACTGAAATTTTTAACGCTACCAGTGCGGTTGCTCAAGTGAGCTTGCGTATTTTGTCGGCGTCTTATTTGACCGCTTAGTTGGGCGATGGTATCCATCATGGTTCCTCGATATAGGGTGGCAATTATATTTATTGTTTTTAGCTACTTTCGGAATGTTATCTAGGCTGAGAGAGCAAGAGCCCACCCAAAAGCAAGACTATTGTCTGCCAACTATTTTAAAAAATATATTGAATACGTATGCACGGCCAGCGACGCATCTCTTTGAATTTTATAGAAATTTTAAATCCGCACTAGGAAAGTGTGATTTTTTAGCATACTAGCATTTAAGAAAATGCCAGTAGCAGTGCAGTAAAACCGTAGCAAAACCATAGTAAAACCACAGTAACCCCGAAGCTTTAGAGCCTAGGTTACTTTGCTTCGAGCATTATATTTTGGCTCACGGTAGAGTTGCTCTTCGACGATTTTAATCAGCACCTGTGAGGCACTCCAAACATCTTGATAGCTCAGATAAAGTGGCGTAAAGCCGAAGCGAATAATGTTCGGTGCGCGGAAATCGACCACTACCTTGTGCGCGATCAAGGCCTGACTAATGGCAAACGCATCGGGGTGCGAGTAGGCCACTTGACTGCCTCTTTCAAGCTTATTTCGCGGTGAAAGTAATTCAAAATCGGATAAACTTGGGGTGCTATCGACGCAGTTGATAAATAATTCAGTCAGGCCAAGAGACTTAGTTCTTAACTCAGCCATATCGACTTGCGAAAACACCTCAAGTGCGGCATCCAGAACGACTAAAGACAAAATATTTGGTGTGCCCGCTAGAAACCGAAGCATCGCCTCACCGGCATGATAGTCGTGTTCGAATTCAAACGGTCGTGCATGGCCCATCCAACCACTCAAGGGTTGAGTCATGTATGGGTGATGTCTCTTTGCTGCGTAAATAAACGCGGGAGCACCAGGGCCACCATTGAGATACTTGTAGCCACAACCAACCGCGAAATCAACCTCACACTTATCTAAGCTAATCTCCAGTGCACCTGCACTATGAGCTAAGTCCCAGACCACCAACACACCTTTTTCGTGCGCTCGTCTTGTCAGCAATTGCATGTCGTGCAATCGCCCACTGCGAAAGTTAACTTGAGTTAGCATCAGCACCGCGACCGACTCATCTAAACTCTCTAACAAAAGCTCTTCGCTAACCGATTTTAGCTGACAGGCCTCGTCTCCCAAAAATTCAGACATGCCCTGAACCATATACAAATCTGTGGGGAAGTTATCACGCTGCGACAACACCACGTGTCGTTGCGAATTGACCTTTAAGGCGCTAGCCAATACTTTGAACAGATTGACCGAGGTCGAATCACAGGCGATAACTTGGCCTTTCTCAGCACCGATTAAAGCCGCTATCTTGTCGCCGACTTTTAACGGCAAGTCTATCCAATGGTGCTTATTCCAACTATGAATTAAGTCGTTGCCCCATTGCTGTTCAACGACTTTCGCGATCCGATCTTTAGCCTGCTTAGGCAATGCACCGAGCGAATTACCATCCATGTAAATGGTGTCGCTTGGAAGCAAAAATTCGTCTCGCTTGCGTTTAAGCGGATCATGCCTATCTAGGCTTACAACAGTATCTGGAGCGAACATTTATTAGCCTTATTTGACAAAAGCTCGCGCGAGCTCCTGCAATAATGTTTGAAACGACTGTGTACCAGGGTGAACCATATCGAAATGGCCGCCGCCGTCAATCAAGCGAACTCTCGTATTTGAAGATTTAGCATGCTCAATTGGCACGATCGAATCCTGCTTGCCGTGCAGTAACACCGAGGTTTTATGCAAAACACGCTTCGCTGGGTTAGCGGCCAGATATGCCTCTGGCAGCTCTTCAACTGACCCGCCCATAAACGCTGGAGTGGCAGTCTGACAACTGTTCTCGCCTTGCGCGTATTTAGCTAAATCGACAATCGCAGCAAGGCCGATTACCGCCTTAAAATTGTAAAGATGATCGGCACCGGCAAGCAGCGCTAAGTGTCCACCGGCTGAATGCCCGGCAATCGCTACATTATCGAGATCCACTGGAAACTCCGCCAGCTCAGGTAAGTATGAAATAGCCGATTTTATATCGTTATAGCTGCCCGGCCATCCACCACCTTGATCCCCAGTGCGGCGATACTCAACTGACCACACAGCGTATCCAGACTGTGACAGCGCGGTACTCAAGGCATGTGTGTGGTTAATATCAAACGAATTTAGCCAGCAGCCTCCGTGCACCAGCACTACCAGAGGTGCGCTCCGACGTGGCTCGATCTGCGCTTGAATATCATCAGAATTCGCCGCTGGCGGCAACCAAAGCTCGGCAAATTGAAATCGATCATTACCATAAGCAATAATTTGACTCGGGCTGCTAACAGGCAACTCGGCAATGCTTGAATAGGCAACGTTCGATAGCGTTGGTAAATAACAAAACTGACCTTCAGCATCTGCTTGCTGCTTAGCCGCACCGGTTTGCGCAATGGCCAGTAGCAGACAAAAAATACTGGCTTTTATAAACCCTTTTGAATGCGACTTACTTGGCAATTTCTCTACGGGCAACGTACCGATTACGATATTTGCGCTCACTTAAGATGTTTCCAAAGATGGGTAAAACTTAAGGCAACACGCTTAGCGGTTTGTTCAGCCGTGGCACTGCCCTTGTGGCCGCCCTCGATGTTTTCATAGTAATCAACCTGATGCCCTTCGGCTTTCATTTTGGCCGCCATCTTTCTGGCATGACCTGGATGAACACGATCATCTTTAGTCGATGTGAAAAAGAATATTGGTGGGTATGACTGATCTTTTGTAAGATTTTGATACGGGCTATATGGCTTCATGAACGACCAATCGTCAGTGTCTGGATCACCGTATTCAGCCATCCAGCTAGCGCCTGCAAGCAACTTGCTATAGCGCTTCATATCAAGCAATGGTACGCCGCAAATAATTGCGCCATATAACTCGGGACGCCGCACCATAGTAGCGCCTACTAACAAGCCACCGTTCGAGCGGCCTTCAATGCCAAGGTGTTTTGCCGAGGTGATTTTACGTTCAAACAGATCTTCGGCGACCGCTTCGAAATCCTCAAAGGCTTTATGACGGTTTTCCAGCAACGCCGCCGCATGCCATGCCGGACCATACTCGCCACCACCACGAATATTGGCGATCACATAAACTCCCCCTCGCTCTAACCAAGCTTTACCATATACCCCATTCAAAGCTTCATACGAGCCTGAATAGGCCGGTGTTACCGACACTCTAAAGCCACCATAAGCGAAAATATGAGTAGGATTAGTCGCATCCAATTTAGTGTCTTTATTCATCACCACAAAATACGGTACCTGAGTGCCGTCTAAAGACTCGGCAAAGAACTGGCTTACAGTCAGATTACTAGCATCAAAAGTAGCCGACTGTTGGCGTACTAAGGTCGGTTTTAACGATTTACCAACCGCGTAAAGCGTTGGAGGGGTTATGAAACCCTCATAGCGAGCAAAGAAGTCTCCAGTAGCATCACTAATCGCTGCAATCGTAATTTGGCCAGCTTCGGGAAGTTCAATCAAGTCTGATTGCCACCCGTTTTTAGTTTTTCGGTAACGGTAAACTTTGGACTTTACGTCTTGCAAAACAGTGACAATGACACTGTCTTTCGCCACCATCACGTTTTCAACAATCGCGCTTGGTTTCGATTCGACTAGTAGAACTATTGGTCCTTTTCCATCAATCAAGGTAGATGGTTGAATCAACAACGCCGAGCCCTGAGGATAGACCTTATTGTTAACTGACCAGTCCTCCTTCAATGAGACAACGTAATTGCCAGCAATCATATCGAGAATCATGGCGGTCTCGGGCAATTTTAAGGACACTGTTTTGCCATCAATCAGTTGATAATACGAGCGCGTCCAATAGGTCGGCGCATCAACTAGTAGGTCTATGTATTGGTCCTTATTTTTGTAGCGCGTCACCCCAGCAGAGACCGATTTTTTACTGACCTCAAAAACCTGTTTTGCTTGATCAAGCTTAGTCGCTCTCTGCCAAACCTTAATTTTTCGGGCGTAGCCGGAGTCGGTCTGCGAATCGGCGCCAAAATCGGTAGCGACGAATAAATGATCTTGATCCATCCAGCTAACTTGCATTTTTGCCGCCGGCAAGGAAAAACCATTATCTACAAACTTAAGAGTTTTTGCGTCAAACTCTCGCATTTCGTGGGCGTCACCACCGCCGGGTGATAGGTAAACCAAACACTGTTGGTTCTTTGGCTTTAGGCAGTCCATTCCATGAAAGACCCACTTTATATTATCTTTCTCAGACATCGCATCGATGTCCAACACTGTTTCCCATTTACCATTAGCCGATTTAAAGTCATTTAGGCTAGTACGTTGATATACGCCGCGAGGATGGTCGGCATCTTTCTTTAGCGTGTATACAAGATCTCCAATAACGCTAACTTCAGGAAGCTTGTCTTTAGTATTAAGCGCACTCAATGCGTCGGCGTATATTTCCTTATAGAGAGCATCATTACTAAGACGCTTATCAGTTTCAGCATTTGCTGCACGCACCCAATCCATCGACCGTTCAGCGTCGATATCTTCCAACCATAGGTATGAATCCTGAGCGTCCTTAGCGATGGCGCTCGATGTGGCGCTGATTACAAACTGGGCAAACACGAGCATGAACAATATCGGTCTTAACATAAATAATCCTAAATGGTTGCTGATGAGGTTGTTTAGTTATGTTGGGTACTTATTAGGTATTTAGCTTAATAGGAGCTAATGCTTGGCAGAGACCTCGGTAACCCTGTGCACTAAACTTACACAGTTTTGATAACATAAACGCCATTAACGTTATGTAAAATCCAAGCTTTAGCATAATTGAAAATAGACAGAGGTGTCGATTAGTCAATCAAAAGCTGTTTATAAACCATTGCTACAAGCAACCCATCATCGGGAAGTTTTCAGCAGCCTAACGCGTATCGTTGAAGATAGGCCTCAGCTAACTCGGCCTGCTGGTTAAGCATCAAGGTCATTTCGACCTGAAGATCAATATCATCCGCTTCAATGGTTTCAGACTCAGACACATCATCTGTCAGTGCTTGGACTACTTGCGAGCACAGTTGATCAATAACACCTTGGTTTTCATCATCAAGTTCACGCCCGATAGCGAGCGTGGACTGCACCAATGCATCGCTAATCTTGTCAATATCGAAGGTAGTTAACTGCCCGTCGGCATGCTCAATACGAAGTGCATGAGCGCTTAACTCATCAACCTCTAACGGCAAATTTTCATCAATGGGATTTTGCTGATCTTGGATGCGTCTGTCCGTCTGCGCGGAAGACTCTGGCGTGGTTTCTTTCATGCTACCTCTTCATAGTATTTGGCAGGTAAATGCCGTTGGTTTAACAGCTCAATGCCAATTGAAGAGAGAGTAAAAAAAGATGATCGCCTTACCATTTACCCTACTATTGATAGTGAAAATGATTGAGCAACGAATTTTATTATTCCCAATTACCTTGACGCGAGGTGTCACTTCACTCAACAGGCAATCGGACTGAAACCAAAGCAATAATCTTTGTTTGGCTAACACCGTTGCGCGACAGTGCCGGATTTTCACCAGCTTTCCCTGCAGAGCTTCGACGATTATAGGCTATCGATAGAAAAACAATAGCGCTATCGCGACTCAATTTTAAACATACTCAATCTCTATGCTAAAATTTGGTGTTAACGCGTCAATAACTACTAGAACTCAAAGATGCCACTAGATTAATCACTGCGTTAATTTTCCACCTTCAATATCACCCGCCTAATGCATCGAAATCGGGCGCACTGGCACAACGTTAAGATGACCCATCTGCTAATTAGATTACTTTTACTAAACAACACTAACTATTCATGGACATATCAATCTTATTCATCGCCGACTTGCTCGGCGTATTTGTCTTCGCCTTGAGCGGTGCCCTCGCCGCTGCTCGAAAGCGAATGGACATTTTTGGGTATATCGTGCTTGCAGTGCTGCCCGCCGTTGGCGGAGGTACCGTACGCGACCTAATACTCAATACATCGGTGTTTTGGGTTGAGCAATCGGTATATATTTTAGTTGCGGTGGCGGCGGCAGTGATCACGTTTTTAGTCTCGATACGTGTTGGCCAACGCTACACAGTACTTGAGTGGGCTGATGCGATTGGTTTATCGCTGTTTTGCGTTCTAGGCGCTTCAAAAGCGTTAGCTCTGACTGGCGACCCAGTATTGGCCGTGACCTTAGGCGTGGTAACCGCGGTGGTCGGGGGCATTCTGAGAGATGTGGTGTGTAACGAAATACCGCTAATACTCAAGCGAGAAATTTACGCCACCGCGGCAATGATTGGTGCTGCCGGATATTGCATTGGTGTTGCGCTCGGTGCTGGTGAAGAATTGTCGCTGCTGTTGGGAGGGGTTTGCGCTTTCATCGTGCGTTCAATGGCGCTAATTTATGGTTGGTCGCTGCCAATTAGTGAACGTAATGCCGAGTCATAGCAACAAAACTAGCAACAAAACTAGCAACAAAACTAGCAACAACTGAATTCAACGCTGAAATCAGAACAAAAGCCAAAGCTATGACCAAAATTTACCTAAGCCCGTTACTAGTGCACCCAATGCAAGTGTCCATAGAGTACACGCCAATAAATCGTAAAGAGAATATTTTAATGCCGGCATACCACTAGCGCCAGTTAGCAGTGGTACAAAGCTCCTAATCGGAGTCATGAAGCGACCGAAGAGAATGGCCCAACCACCATATTTAACAATACTTGCTTCCGCCTTTTTAAGAAGATTACTTCGCTTAGTAGCGTATTGAGTCTGATGAAAGCGACGCCCTGTCAGGCGACCCAGGTAAAAACCGCAATGGTCGCTGAGTATTGCCCCGCCAAAGGCCAGCGGCAAGATTTGCTGAAGCGTGGCTATTTGCTCGGTGTACAAGATTGTACAAACCGTGAGTAATATAAACCCAGAGATAAAAAAGCCGACGCCAATAAAAGCTTCGAGAAAGGCGATTACTGGTACCGCAAAAAGTGCATATTGATGCTGATGCAACCAGGGAGTGATGTATTGTTCGATGATGATGACCTTGTTACTTTCCGCTTATGAATAGTATCAGCTTGAAAGTGAAGCGCCCGCGACACTCTCAAACTGAACCAAGGTTTGCTATAAACCTAATGTTATAAACCTAATGTTATAAGCCTAAAACACTACGCCCCTGATTATAGACGATATCAACCGGAATATTCGCCGCGCCTAAACGGTCTAGGTCGGCTTGAAGTTGCTCGCTTACGTTGCCTTGTTCGCTAACAAACAAACTTACTGCCTCATAATCGCCGTTGCCTTGCAACACTAGCAAGTCTCGACTTAGACCTTTAACCGCTTGCTCAAATTCCGCTAGGTTAACTCGGTAGGTGCCGGTTTCTGCATCGCGACTAAACGCACCTGCTTGGCTAAAGTAATTAAACCGAATCATGTTTGCGCGGCCGTGAGCACTGCTTGCGCCAAACCGGACTGAGCGAAAAATACCGGCTAAAAACGTAACGTAGTTATCCATCAGCTCGCCTTCTCCGATCTCACCTTTTTCACGCATTTTCTGAATCATATACAAGCCTAAAATATCAGCCTTACCCTCTTCTAATGCCGATGAGTGCTCCTTGAGTGCTTGTCTAACAGTACCGCTTCCATCCAATGTGTTTTTGATACCCAGCCCGTGCGCCACTTCGTGAAACATGGTGTTAGCAAAGAAGGCATCGAAGGTAATATACTTACGCTGATCTTCAGCGATTAGTTGACCGGAGATCGGCTGTAAAATTTTGTCGAACTTAGCGCGCATTGCATTCTTAATTTGTAAGCGCCGAGTACCCTTGGCTAATTGCACAACCTCATCATTCGGTAGGTTGATGGCAATTGTCTTGGCACCAGAATTACAATCACCTGCGCAATAGGCCATATCGTAGGCGTTTAGATCGGCGTCAGAGCCAGGCACCTCGGCTTTATATTCTTTATCCACTGGCAAACCTTGTTGCAATTCAGGCATATACTTTACAAAACGAGACAGCCGGTCGCTCCAGACTCGGTCTTTAACCAAAACAAACGTTTCAAACGCAGCACGGTAGCCGTAAAGCGCATCTTGATAGGTTTCGATCGGGCCAATAACAACTTCGACCGGATTATTTTTCATGCTCATCCAAGCCATATCTGAGGCCTGATAATCATCCGTCTTAAGCGCCTTAGCGCGCAGTCTTAGGTAATCGGCAAACTCCTTGTCGTCTGCCAGCTCAGCGGCTTGAATCAATAACGACGATATCTGCTCAATCTGGCCAGCATACTCTTGGCTGTATTTTGACAAGCTCAGCCCGCCATCGGCATTTCTCTTTACGATTGAATATTGCCCATCTTTACCGCTTTGTTGCCAAGCCTCGAATTCGTCCTTGGTCATATCCTCAGGATAAAAACGTGCGCCTCTTGGACGATCGCCATAGCCATTTAAAAACGCTTTATCGGCGTCTAAGCGGTCCCAAGGGCCGTAATTATAATCGGCAAAACGTTTCGCCTTAGGATCTTTAATATTGTCTAGCAAGGCGGCTTTATCACCCCAGACTTGTTGCCAAAAGATGTCGTCGGTAATCTTGCCGGCATCGATTAATAAGCCGACCATTTTTTTCTGATTGTCGCTCAAGCCGTCAAGGCTGGCATTAAGCTCTACTTCGGCATAAATATCAAAACGAGACGCGTTCGATACTTCAGGAACAGCTATTGTTGGTTCTTCAGCTTTAGCTACTGTTTCTACGACCTTGCTCTCGGTCTTTGAGCTGTCGTTAGCTTGATCGCACGCACTTAGCGCGATCACTGAGAGTAGTAGGAAGACAAATGATAGATTTTTCATGATTAAAAATTGTTGTGCCTTAGATAATGTAACTATAAACCTCACTGTAACAAAGTAAAATACAATTACCACTTTATAGAATTCAACCGTGATACCTGAGGCTTTATGAGGCAAGAAAAACCGTACCCAATTGGCACCCAAAATCAACCCTGGGGTGATGCAGAACGGGATCAATGGCTGCAACAGCAAACTATTAAACGCTCTTATGCGCAAGAAGTATTAGATCGCCTATCGCGGCTAAATGAAACGCTTGATATTGAACAGTATGGTGCCTTAAGCGTTGATCCAGAACGCTACCCGTTGTTGGCCATTAAGAGCCGAGAGCAAAACAACAAAAAGCCGACCGCATTGATTACCGGTGGTGTGCATGGCTATGAAACCAGCGGGGTGCAAGGCGCGATTCGATTTATTGAAACCCAGATGGCCAACTATGCCGCTAGCTTTAATATCATTGTTGCACCGTGTATTAGCCCTTGGGCGTATGAAACAATTAATCGATGGAATCCTAAAGCCATTGATCCCAACCGTTCATTTACGGCTGATAGCAAAGCTGAAGAATCAGCCGCATTAGTAAACTACATTGCCGCAATCAAGAGCAAAATTGATGTCCATATTGATTTGCATGAAACCACCGATACCGATAACAGCGAATTCAGACCGGCTCTGGCCGCTCGCGACAATGTGTTTCATGCCTTTTGGGAAATACCAGATGGCTTCTACTTGGTAGGCGACACTGAAAATCAATGTTACGACTTTCAAGCTCACATCATCCAAGCTGTGAGTAAGATAACCCACATCGCACCCGCCGATGTGCAAGGCCGCCTAATCGGCGAGTTAACCACTCAAACAGGGGTAATCAATTATCCGACCAAACGCCTAGGCTTGTGCACCGGGTTCAGCGATGCAACTTATAACACCACTACCGAAGTCTACCCTGATAGCCCGAAGGTCGATGATGAAAATTGTATTTTGGCTCAAGTGGAGGCAATTTGCAGCGGCTTGGATTTTGTTAAAGCACAACTTAGTGGGTAGAATAAACAGCACAAAAGATGAGGATTTAGCGGCTTGAAACTACTGCCTGTTTTTTAATCAACATGAAGAAATTGAGGCCGTTAATGGGTTGGGTAAATGTATACACAAAGTTATCCACAGCTTTTGTGGAAAAGTAAAATAGACGCTTGTATAGCTTAGCTAATTCGCAGCTTGAGTACTCTCTTTGGTACTCTCTTTTGTGCTAAGCAGTCAATACTGGACAAGTAGTTTGGAACACGATAATACACCTCAGTAATCAGTTAATTAATACTTAGAAAGATTAGTTTCTATTTCACTAGGATCATCAAAAGTTTGCCATAGTGATCTTGGAAGCCCGTTAAATACGGTCTCATAGAACTCGTCTAATCGCGTATCGCCATTAACGTTTCGAATGTATATCTTAGCAATTTTCTCGGGATGATCATTGGCAATTTGGGCATAGACCTGGGCATCTTTCTCACCGCTGTCACCTAGTAACACATACTTCCGATCAGGGTAATAGCGCAAAATGGCTTCAATCGCCTGAGGCTTTGTCTTAGTCGCACTCTTAAACAGATTAAAAAACGTCGGATCTTTGAACCGAATCATTTTCAGCGACAGTGTCGCCTCGGGAAACTGATGCTGGGCTAGGAATTCCTCAAGCGGCTCGTAGAGTTGCCAAGGTGATGAAGAAACATAGTGAAATTTGGCACCTTGCTTCTGCCACCGGCGATACAACTCGGGCATTCCCACCACCGGCTTAAAATCTTGATAGAAGCTACTGTCAAATAATTTCTTATGGTCAGTTACGTAACTAAGCTTAACCGTGTCATCAATATCACTGATGATTGAAACCCCATCACTGTCAATTAATAGGCTTTTTCCTGAATACTCTCGGTCATCGCTTGGGCGTAACACCAATTTAAACGATATTTGTTTGTCGTCGGTATCGCCGATTTTATCAAAGTGCTTATCAATCTCGTATGCCGGTATCGCAATAGCCGACTTAAAGTGACCATTGGGCTCGCTCCTTGGCAGCTCATATCGGCGGCCTAATAAATCAATCACGATACGCTTACCACGTTCGTTATCGGCAGTAAGTAATTGCGTGCGATAAGCAAAATTACTTTCGGTATCCGAATCTTTCTTTAAACCATACTTACGGTCTAGCACCTCACTGAACATCGCTTGCACGATGGGGCGACTACCCAAGCCATGAACCCAACCGTGAATAGGGATATTCCAATTCTTAGAGTGATCGTCATACCAGCTATTGGTAGTGAAAAACACAAGGTGCTCACCGCTAGCGATATTTGAAACAGATTTTGAGCCAGCGAAACCATACTTAAAACTAATGGCGCTGCCAAGTAAGCCAACGAGTGACGCGATCGCGCGAGGATTCATGCTAGTTCTACCTAAAATCTATATTATCAAGACGATGATCACACACTCATGCGTTAGACTAAAGCGATAACTGGACATTCAATAGACTCTATGAAACTCATCAAGTTCATTACCCCGATAAAGCTCATAAAACTGGGTTCTTTTCTCTCGCTACTGCTTATTAGCTCTGCCGCTTCAGCACTCGACCCTATTGAGACTAAGATTGCCGAGCGAGTAAAATCCAATTCTGGTCGCGCACTGGAAACGCTCGAACAAAGCGTCAATATAAACAGTGGCACGATGAATTTTGTCGGCGTTAAAAAAGTTGGCAAGGTATTTAAAGCGCAGTTCGACAGGCTCGGTTTTGAAACCCAATGGCTAGAAGGCGACAGCTTTAGTCGCGCCGGGCATCTAATTGCCTCGCATACGGCAAGCCTTGCCAATAGCCCCAAGATACTACTGATTGGCCATTTAGATACGGTATTTTCCGAAGACGACTCGTTTCAAAAATTCTCGCGTATCGATGAGACATACGTTGCTGGCCCAGGCATCACCGACATGAAAGGTGGTGACGTCATTATTGTCGAAGCACTAAGTGCATTGCATGAACTAGATCTACTTAAAGGCATCAACATAAAGGTAGTGCTAACCGGCGAAGAAGAACGCAGCGGCACTCCCCTATCCGAATCTAAAAAGGCTCTCATCGAAGCCGCCCAATGGGCTGATATCGCCTTAGGCTTTGAAGATGGCGACAGCAATATCAACACCGCCGTTATCGCCCGCCGAGGCTCAGTCGAGTGGCAGCTTGAAACAAGTGGTAAGCCAGCACACTCCTCACAAATTTTCCAAGATAACATTGGCTACGGCGCGATCTTTGAAATCGCCCGTATTCTCAACCAGTTTCGCTTAGAACTCGCTGGCACCGGAGACCTAACCTTTAACCCCGGCATGATGGTGGCAGGAACCAGCATCGAACATGATCAAACCGCGTCAAAAGGCCAAGCCTTTGGCAAAAACAACGTCATCGCTAAAACCGCTAAAGTAACCGGCGGAATAAGAGCCTTGTCGGCCGAAGAGTTAAGCAACGCAAAGGCCGTGATGCAGAGAATTGTCTCAGAAAACCTAGCGCATACCTCAGCAACATTAACCTTCAAGCTAGGTTACCCTCCGATGGCACCCACAGAAGGAAATCGAGCCTTACTAAAACTCTACAGCGAGGTTAGCCAATCTTTAGGCTATAACGTTGTCGAAGCGGTAAACCCCAGAAACGCCGGAGCTGCCGATATATCGTTTACTGCAGGCTTAGTCGATATGGCGCTTGACGGCTTAGGCCTAATGGGCAGCGGCGGTCACACCAAAGACGAAGTCGCCGATATGACTAGCTTGGTAAAAAACACGCAGAAAGCGGCGTTGTTGATTTATAGGCTTTCTGAGAAGGGTGATGATAATACGTAGTCATGGCAATAGCTGATAACAAATTGCTGCTGAGGCGTAAGTGCTTAAAGTTGGCCGGATACCCTAAAACGCCCGACTCTATATGATTTCACAGTTCTGGTCACTGCAAAGCTGAGTTTGTTTACATATTGAAATGGCCCCACAATACTCATTTGAGATATTTCACTCAACGCATTAATAGCTGTTAAATATGGAAACCAAAAAGCAAGCTCAAAAATATGATTTAATTGCCGATCATTGGAACGGTGACAACTTTAATCGCAATAACGGTATAGAGCAGCACGAGCGCGCATTGCGTTTAGTAAAAAATAAGCGAAGTGCCATTGATATTGGGTGTGGAAGTAGTGGGCGTATTCTTGATCTATTAGTTAAACAAGGGTTCGACGCTGAAGGCCTCGATTTCTCGAAAGAAATGTTGAGATTGGCTCAGCTGCGTCACCCTGAATTATCTTTCCATCATGCGGACATATGTAATTGGGTCTTCCCAAAAACATATGATTTCATCTCTTCTTGGGATAGCGTCTGGCATGTGCCCCTGAATGAGCAAGAGTCGATTCTTAGAAAGTTTTGTCGTGCACTGAATCCCGGCGGTATATTAATATACACAAGTGGTGCCGTTGATGAAGCGGGGGAAGGCGATAGTGAATTCCTTGGTCAAACATTACATCACTCAGCACTCGGAACCACGAAGATATTGGATGTCATCGCACAGTCAGATTGCGCGTGCAGGCATCTGGAAAACGATGATTGGCCGAATCAACACCTTTATCTGATTATTCAGCGATTAGAGTAAGACTCTAAAACAAAATGGCATAGACAGCAGTCGACAGCCATCTTAAATATTGCTGTGCGCTGTTTGTTTACGCATCAAGCGCCACCACTTAATTTAAACGGTAGCACTGGATTTAAGCCATTATCGTTAGGTTATTGCAGCGTCCAAGCCAGGTTCCAAGCCCAACCTGTGCCTGGAGCGTAGTACGCATCGCTAGGGCTGTTGCACCAACCCGGAATTTTGCAGCTGTACAATTTACCATCAGCGCCTATGACAAGAGTCCCTAGCTGGTATTGCCCTCTATTCTCAGGATAGGTCGGCTCACCGCCGCCAGAATTAGAATCTGTGACCCTAATCGAGAATGTCTGCTGCGCGGTGGCTTGTGTTGAGATGTTTCTCGCGACGATGATTAAGTCGTAGCTACCGGCCGATGGCGAGTTTACCGAGAGACTAAAATTTTGTGAGGTGCTGACTGTTTGCTGCTGAAGATCGATTGATACACCAGCGAAATATAGCTGTGCGGTCACCTCTAGCGATTCAGTTGTTGAAACGTCGAATGATAGGTTGACTGGTGCGTTATCTGGAAACTCGTTTTGCGGCAAGATAACACTGAACTCTGGAACTCCACCACCAGTGTCGGCTGGTTTGATTTCTATTTCGGCACGCACAATGTTTGAGTTAGAGGCAACAAAAATATCATTTTTGCCAACCGCTGTAACAACCTGCCCTTGTTGATTTAGCACCCCAGCTGACATGTCAGATGATTGACTGTTCAGAAAATCAGCGGTGTCTTTGGGCCATGTATTGATATCGCCATCGGCTGCGCTGGCGATGACATATTCAACTACTTGGCTGCTTAGCTCTCCATTAGCATCGAAGGGGCGTATGCGCACGGTATCGTTGACCGATAGTTGTTGGCTCGGTGATATGTCACCGATGTCTCGCAATGGGTTACTTATTTGGTCACCTGAAAATTGAACATCCACAACGCTATAAAAACTGGCATCGGTGTCCGCGACATCCCACACCCCTAAAATGATCTGGTAGCCAGATCTCTCAGGCACATTACAATTATGTGATAGGTTAAACGGAGGTTGCGTATTGTTGCCGTCATAGGCGCAAAATGGTGTCAAATCAAAGGAGCTTCTGGCCAAAGGTTGTGAGGGGTTCCAATCAGGTTTGGTGATGAAGTAGCGCCAGTCTCGACTTCTATGGTTAGCGGTAAAAACCCAGTTGAAGGTGTTTGAACCCGGTTGCATTGAAACCTTGCTCCAACGTGTTGGGGATTGTTCATTAAGAGGTGTCCACGAGGCCGAACCAGCGGCGGCAATAGTTCCGTCTGCTGGGCCTGTTTCGGGGAAACGATCAGAGCCTTCAACGCTTTGAGGCTCATATTGCACGCCTCCGCAGTTTGTGTTGGTGCCGTCAGCACACTGTTTAGATCGAGAAGTCTCTATGTAGCCATGAGCGAAAGCTGGTGCGTTCAAGATACCACTCATACTAAGCGCTATGCAGTAGAGTAGTGCAGAATTTTTATTCTTGTAAAGCATTGTTTTCTCCTATTGTGGTGTAACTTATTTCTGAGAAAATAGGTAAATTTCCCCGCTGTCGTAAAATTGAAAACTTGGTTTTCAATCCTGATCAGTCTTTCTTTGCAGCTAAACTACTAGAAATAAGACAACGTTGTCAAATACATTTGTCCAACATTGTGAGCCGGCAGTAGTGGCCAGTCATCTGAAATATAGATCTCTGGACTCTATTTGAGCCCTATTCCAACCATCGAAGGTCTTTTTATTAGCGAGGCTTGAGGGTAAAGATTCAAATTAGAAAGATCAGAGTTTCCTGGAGGCATTTGCAAACCGAGTTGTGTTTTCTATGAAAATTTGGTGTCATCGCTAGATGGTAATTGCTTGAAAATTATGTTGAAACCTAAGTATTAGGATGAATTAAAAGGCGGCTCACCCCGGCGCCTTGTAGGCTTTCGTTTGTACACTTGTCCCTCGCGTACCTCGTTCAAAATGACCTCGATGGGTGCCCATCACTCCGTGAATCGGTCCCGCGTGAGGCGAGTGGAGAAATTTCAATCCAGAGCTGGGGTCATTTTAATCACAATCCTTGCAATGCGTGCCCCAGTAACTATTATTCTAATAGCTAGGATTCGAGTAACTATTATTCGAGTAACTATTATTCGAGCAACTAGGATTCGAAATTTTTAATAGAGAAATCATTGTTATAATTTTTCCGGAGTCAATTGTGTCAATAATCTGTATTGAGGGAGCAAGTGGAGTTGGTAAGTCTACAGTTTGCGATGTCCTTGAAAAAGAACATGGGTATAAAAAGATACCGGAGGTCAATTATCTGTTCAAAAGGCCACCAAACCCGTCGGCAACTTGGTACTTCGAAAAGCAGGTTGAGCGCTGGAATTTAGCTAAGGAGCTGTCACGCAATGATAAGCTTGTTGTCCTTGATGGCGATCCATTTCAACCGCTTTGGTATAACTGGATTTTTAGTAATGATGAGATTCAACCTCTAAGCGATGTCATCGAATTCTATTTTTCGGCCGTAGAACAAGTACGAATAAAATTTCCCGATAGATATTTTATTCTAACCGCACCGGAATCCGTTTTGAGAAAAAGAAAGGAAGGAGATACCGAGCGTTTACGACGTAACTTTGAGCCTCACTTACGATTAATTAGGCCCCAATTAGATTAT
>Ga0075467_10000447_pt1 | contig 32740 bp, 23 predicted proteins | sample DEB08_DNA_9_FD_75067 | JGI IMG/M metagenome (GOLD analysis project Ga0075467, IMG submission 75067) | Aqueous microbial communities from the Delaware River and Bay under freshwater to marine salinity gradient to study organic matter... | ecosystem: Environmental > Aquatic > Marine > Coastal ... | reverse complement strand
GTGATCTAGCGGATAAGTACAACGCTCTGGTGCACTTTGATGACTGCCATGCCAGCGGCTTTGTCGGCGCCAATGGTCGTGGCACTCACGAGCACCACGGCTGTATCGATCGGGTAGATATTATTACCGGCACCCTAGGTAAAGCATTGGGCGGCGGCAGTGGCGGCTTTACCAGTGCCCGACAGGAGGTGGTAGATCTATTGCGTCAGCGTTCACGTCCTTATCTTTTCTCTAATACAGTTGCGCCGCCAGTAGTTGCTGGCGCCATAAAGGCTCTGCAGCTGGTGACTGAATCCAATCAGCTGCAACAGCAACTCACGAAGAATACCGCGTTTTTTCGTAATGGCATGGAAACCTTAGGGTTCCGATTGTTGCCTGGTGAACATCCGATTGTTCCGGTGATGCTGGACGATGCGGCATTGGCGGCCAAGTTCGCTGAGCGAATGCTTGCCCATGGAGTCTACGTGGTGGCCTTCTCTTATCCGGTGGTTGCTCATGGTAAGGCGCGTATTCGCACCCAGATGTCTGCGGCTCACAGCCGAGATGATCTTGAGCTGGCCTTAGGGGCTTTTGCGGCAGTGAAGCGCGAGCTGGGGATTTAAGCTTTTTTCCAGGCAAAAAAATGGCGACTCTTGCGAGCCGCCATTCTTGTCAGACTTTTCTAAGTGATAAAACGAAGCTTAGAAGTTCTTACGCAGAGTCAGACCATAGGTACGTGGTGCATTCGGGTAGCCAGTGAAGCTACCTGGCTGTGCAGTAGTTGGGAATGCTGAGATCAGGCTTTCGTGGTCAGTCAGGTTACGACCCCACAACATAGCATCCCAACCGCCATTGTCACTGCTGAAGCCAAGGCTAGCATTGAGGTTATCAGTACCGCGACTTGCCAGACTCATAGGAATCAGGTCAGCGATATTAACGTCTTTCTCATGGACATACTCGACGCGGAAGAAACCATTAACGCTGTCACTGACATCGAAGGAATAAACCGCATTGGCATTGACACTTAACTCGTGCACACCAGCTGGGCTAAAACCACTCAGGTCAATAACGCTCGAGCCTGGAGCACATTGGTAAGCGTCTCCAGCCTGCCCAGTGGTGTCACAGGTACCGTTAGTGAACGAGTCATAGACTGCGTCAATTGCAATAGCAGAAAGGCTCAATACTAGACTCTCAGACACTGCAAACATAGCATCGAGCTCAATACCTTCGTGAGTCTCTTTACCGGCATTTTCCAGATTAAAGCCGGTTCCAGAGAATACATTAGACTGGAAGCCTTCAATAGACTGTTGGAACAGAGCCAGGTTCAAGTAACCGCTATCGAAGGATGCTTTAAGGCCGACTTCAATGTTGGTCGCTTCTTCTGGGTCAGCAGCACGGTTACCTGGTGTGCGTCCATCCACAGACAGATTGACTGAGGCAGCTTTAAAGCCAGTTGAATGACTCGCATAAACTGTCAAATCTTCATTCACCTGATAGGCCAAACGCAGAGTGTGAGTCAGGTCGTCAGATTCAAAAACACCTGATTCATCTTCATCGCCACCATAGGCTGGGAATGGAGGGAAGAGCTGCAAACCTGTTAATGCATCAAAAGGTCCGCCTGCCAATGGCAATTCGGCAAATGCATCAATAACCAGGACATCGGAAACAACTGTCTTTTTATCTTCGGTGTAGTTCAAACCCACAGTTGCTGTCAGCTGATCACTCATGGCTATATCTACCTGGCCAAAGAATGAAGTAGCAACGCCTTCCATTTGGAAGCTTTCACGAACATTACCGGTTCCCGGAATATAAAATAGGTCGCGACATGAGACAGTGTTGACCACGCAGGCGTCATATGCGGCACCCACATAGTTGATGCCAGAACCACCTACAGGTTCCAGGGTCTCGGTAACAACGACAGCGGCATAGGCCTCAGCGCCAGCTGTATCATCTGTTTCTGCAATATAGCCTGCTGCAGCCTGAGCTGCGATACTGGCAGAAAGTCCGGCAGTGACAAGAAAGTCAGCATAGTCATAAATATCATCACCAAAGGTGACATTACGGAAGCTTTGAATATCTTCATCGGAATGAGAGATGCCCGCCATCCACTGCACATCGCCATCGCCATTGGAGGTTAGACGAAACTCCTGGGTGAAGGTTTTGAAATCATAATCGACACGGTTTTCATCAACTAACTCTGCGCCAGTGAAATCTGCATCAAATGTCGAGCGCAGAGACTGGTCTCGCGATGAGGTAATCGAGGTGAATGTCGCGAAGTCCAAATCGTAGTCAACTTGAATAGATATACCATCGCCTTTCAGTTTATTCGATGGGCTGTCGTTCATGCTGAGATTGCGTGCCCATGGGTCAACAGGAGTGGCTGCATTACCTCGCTGTCCTGCAAGATATGCGGCAACACCACTTGCATCTCCATAAGCCAATGAACTTGCGGCACAACATTCTTCGTCGATCTCGTTGTAGTCGGCAATCATACGAATAGTCAGATCTTCGTTAGGCTCGATTAACAGCTGGCCACGAATAGCACTGCGGCTGCGATTGTTTACGTCTTCGCCGGTAGTGATGTTAGTGGCATAGCCATCGCTGGAGTTGTCGCTGGCAGAGAGTCGAAAAGACACTTTGTCAGTTAAACCACCTGTCACCGTACCTTTAACAATTTTTGAACCGTAGTTGCCGGCAGTGGCTTCAATCATGCCACCCATTTCTTGTTCTGGGAGCAGAGTGCTAACGCTGATAACACCAGCAGAAGCGTTCTTGCCGAACAGGGTAGACTGTGGGCCACTGAGCACTTCAACGCGCCGAATAGTTGGCAAGTCAGCCAGTGATGAAGCGGAGCGGGTGCGCGGAACGCCATCAATATAGACACTTACCGCAGGCTCGATACCTGGGTTGTTAGCGCCGTTACCGTAGCCGCGAATAATAAAGTTAGTCTGTGCAGAGCTTTGCAGCTGGTTAACACGCAGTGCTGGAACCGCGGATTGCAAATCGATTAAATCGACAATGCTAGATTGAGAAATCTGCTCGGCACTGGTGACCGATACTGACATTGGAATGTCTTGCAGAGTTTGTTCGCGTTTGTTGGCTGTTACAATTATTTCTTCGATTGCTGCTTGGGCTATGCCACTGGCAAAAATACTCGCTACCGCAAGTGCCAAGCACGATTTCTGTGCACGTATAAGCTTCATGATTTCCCCTTTTTATTTGTTAATAGTCACAATTACATGTGATCTTATTGTGTGATTTTTATTCTCTGAATAGCGTTCCTGTTTTACATTTGGACTATTGAGCCCTGAATACTCTAAAAGCAATAAGCTTAGATAGCAACTTGTTTTGCCGGTTAATGCTTCTTGGTCTACAAAACGGTCAGAGGCTTCTATGCAGGCCTTTACTTAGGCAGACGCCAGTTTGTCTGTGGATTGATTTTCTGCGCTTTTTTGTTTTCATGACTACATTCGATCGGGGGCAGTTAGTTAGGCACCGTATTTGAGTCGATGGTGCTATGGTACGCGCGGTTAAGTTTCCCTTGCAGTGGATAAAAGCAGTGGATAAAACCGCTCCTGCAAACAAATAGCGATCTGCGGAATCAGGTCTATAATTGTAGGTCTCTGCTGTGCGCCGATAGCGCACTTTTAGGTAATAAAGGACATTAGTTACCATGGCAATTAGCACCTTTGATTTATTCACCGTTGGTATAGGGCCATCCAGCTCTCATACCGTGGGTCCCATGCGCGCGGCGTTGCAATTTGTGGAGGCCCTTGCGGAAACTGGTCGTATAACTGAGGTCACCCGAGTACAGGCGGAGATGTACGGTTCCCTTGGCGCCACCGGTAAGGGCCATGGTACTGCCAAGGCAGTATTGCTGGGCCTTGAAGGTGATCAGCCGGAATCTGTTGATGTGCCAACAATCGCCGAGCGCGTGGCAGCGATTCGGGAGGGGGGCTCAATTACACTCCTAGGTAATCGAGCCGACGGTCATCGTATCGATTTTAATGATAAAACTGATGTCCTGTTACATCGCAAGAAAACCTTATCATTTCACTCTAATGGCATGATCTTTACCGCCTTTAATAGCAGTGCCGAGGTGGTTACCCGCAAGACTTATTTTTCAGTGGGTGGTGGCTTTGTGGTCGACGAGAACGCCTCCGAGCAGGATTATTTGGTAGAAGATACCAGCACTATTCCCTATCCTTTTGACTCTGGAGAACAGCTGCTGGCACTCTGTAAAGAGCACAGCATGAGCATCTCTCAGTTGATGATGGAGAATGAAAAGACCTGGCGCAGCGAACAGCAGGTGCGCGACGGATTGTTAAATCTCTGGTCGGTGATGCAATCCTGTGTCGCTAATGGCATGAACAATGGCGGTATTTTACCCGGTGGCCTCCAGGTGCGAAGGCGTGCCAAAGAGCTGCATCAGCAGTTGCTCAGTCGCCCTGAGGCAGCCATGTCAGATCCGCTCTCGGTGCTGGATTGGGTCACTCTCTATGCCCTGGCAGTGAATGAAGAAAACGCCGCCGGTGGTCGAGTGGTTACTGCGCCAACCAATGGCGCGGCAGGTATTATCCCAGCTGTGCTGCACTACTATATGCGCTTTGTACCCACAGCCACTGCCGAGGGTGTGGTGAGGTTTTTACTCACGGCCGCGGCCATCGGTATGCTGTATAAATTGAATGCGTCTATTAGCGGCGCGGAAGTGGGTTGCCAGGGGGAGGTGGGTTCGGCCTGTTCTATGGCCGCCGGAGCTCTGGCCGAAGTGATGGGTGGCACCCCAGCTCAGGTGGAAAATGCCGCGGAAATTGGTATGGAACACAATCTAGGCCTGACCTGCGATCCCATTGGTGGTCTGGTGCAAGTGCCCTGTATTGAGCGCAATGCGATGGGCTCGGTAAAGGCGATTCACGCTGCACGAATTGCCCTGCGCGGAGACGGAGCTCACTTTGTATCACTGGATAAGGTAATTGAAACCATGCGTAAAACTGGTAAGGACATGCATGTGCGCTATAAGGAGACTTCTAGAGGTGGATTGGCAACCAATGTACTTGAGGTGCCAGTTAATATTGTTGAATGTTAAGGCTGATCTGGCTTAACCTGAGGTTGCCCTCAGGTTAAGTTAAACAGGCTTTGAAATTTGAATCCCGAATACTGGAACCTTGTTCAGTACCAGCTTAGTCAATCAAATCATATTGCTCAGAAAGGATCGCAATAATTTCTGCTTTCGGATCTTCCGGTAGGGTGATTTTCTCGCCAGTGATTTTTTCCGCAATACCAGTGTAAGTATCAGATACCGACATCAGCACTGATTCCGGTAGCAGATTATCTTCCGCTAGAGCAGTGCGCTCAGGCATACGATTCTTATTCAGCAGAATATCGGGATCGGGGAAGTGGTTGAGCAGCAGCTGGCGAAAACCCTCTTTCGAGTTCTCCACAATCTTGCCGTTCGCATAGCTGGCGCTATCCCATATACGCGATGAATCAGGAGTGCCCACCTCATCCATATAAATCAGTTTTTCGTTGTTCTGTTTGTCGCGCACATAGCCAAATTCAAATTTGGTGTCGACAAAGGTCTGGCCAATTTCTGCCAGTGAATCGCTGATCAGGTTAAAGCCTTCGCGCAACAGTTTTTCATAGACATTGATATCTTCAAGGTTGCGGAACTTAAAGCTGGAATAATTATTTTCGATATCAACTCTGGAGACATTCACGTCATCCGCTTCCGGAACACCGGGAATGCCTGTCAAAATACCTTTGGTAGAAGGTGTAATCAGCAACTCGGGGAGACGCTGATCTTTGTTCAAGCCATCTGGCAGTTGGATGCCGCAGAAGTTGCGCTCGCCTTTACTGTAGGCACGCCACATAGAGCCAGTGATATATTGACGACAGATCGCCTCGATCATGACCGGCTTAGCTTTTTGTACAATCCATACCAGGGGGTGGGGAACATCCAAAATATGACTGTCGGCCAGTCCCTGCTCGCGGAACAGTTTAAACCAGTGATTAGAAATGGCATTCAGCGCTGCGCCTTTACCCGGCACACCGTTCATACCGCCTTCACCCTTCCAGATACATTCAAAAGCAGAGATTCGATCGCTGATCACCATAATCGCCAGAGGCGCATCTGCGGCTACATCATAGCCTTTGTCGGCAATCAGGCGACGGCTGTCAGCTTCAGTGAGCCAGTAAACAGAGCGCACTTTACCGCTGTGCACCGGCTGGTCGCTGCGAATGGGAAGATCGTTGTTGGAGGCTAATACTTTATTAGCAAGACTCATAGTTATGCCTTGAATGTAGTTTAAAGGTAGTTGAAGTTGACCGAGTATTTAGATCTCGCTTAAGTCAGCTTGATCAGTAAAGAAACGGATCTTAGCAACTCAATGGACCCTGAGCAAAGGAAAGATTGCGGCTGCTGGTGGCATTTTGTAGGCTAACCCTGCCTAGCTTTACGTAATTCTTATTACACTTTCTATCTATGCAAGCTTTAACAACTATGGCCTTTTATCTATGAGCTCAATTTTAATCACCGGTGGCAGTGGCTTTATCGGCAGGCACTTTTGCCATCAGGCCGAACAGTTAGGTCATCAACTCTCTGTACTGACACGCAACCCTGAGGCGGCGGCAGCGCGACTGCCAGCATCGGCGCGCCTGATTCAGGGACTTGAGAAACTGGAAGCAGACTATGTGCCCGACGTGATTATTAATCTAGCTGGCGAGCCCCTGGCCGCGGGGCGCTGGACTCAGCGTCGCAAGCAGCGTTTCTACGATAGTCGGATTAATCTCACGGATAGGCTCTATGAGTTTTTTGCCGAACGCAATCGCAAACCCAGTCTAGTGATCAGCGGTTCGGCTATTGGCTATTATGGGCCGAGCCTCAATCCGGTGGATGAACATTCCAGCCCAGTGGATGGCTTCTCCCACCAGCTGTGCAAAACCTGGGAGCAGAGCGCCAAACGTTTTGAAACTCTGGGCAGTCGTGTGTGCTATCTGCGCACTGGGATTGTGCTGGGGGAAGAGGGGGCTCTGGCGCGGATGCTGCCGCCCTTTAAGATGGCTCTTGGAGGCCCAATCGGCAGTGGCGAGCAGGGTATGTCGTGGATTCATATTGACGATATGGTCGGGGCGATTATGCACTGCATCAATAACCCGCAGATTTCCGGTGCGGTTAATGCCACCGCCCCCAAACCCGTCTCCAACGCGCAATTTAGTGCCAGCCTAGGTGCAGTACTCAATCGACCTGCTGTGCTACCGATGCCAGGATTTATGGTCAAACTGCTGTTTGGTGAAATGGGCGAGGAGCTGTTATTGCAGGGGCAATACGTACTGCCGAACAAGCTTCTGGCCAGCGACTATCTATTCCAATATAGCGATCTCGAAAAAGCCTTGCAGCAGATTATTGCTGTCTAGTTGGGATAACCAGTGATTTTGCGGATCGCTTCATAGCTGGGTTTCAGGCTCTGATACATTTTGCAATAGACCTGAGTGTAGAGCTGATTGTAGGTTTTATGATTGGCCGCTATAGGCTCAAAACGATCACCAGGGTGAGCCATTTTGGCCGCTGCGCTGGCAAAATCCGGGTAGATCCCACTGCCCACTGCGGCCGCCATGGCGGCACCCAGGGCCGAGGTCTCAAAGGTGTGAGGTCGCTGCACCTGCATGCCGAATATATCCGCGGTAATCTGCATTATCTGATCACTCTGAGAGCCTCCACCGGAGACCAATAGTTTGGTGATGGTCTCCCCGCTGTGCTTCTCCACGCGCTCTTTACCGGCGCGCAGAGCATAGGTGAGTCCCTCGATAATTGCTCTGTAGAGATGTGCTCTAGTGTGAACATCGCCAAAGCCTATAATGGCACCCTTGGCCTCTGGGCCTTCATTGTCTGCACCTGCGCCCCAGTAGGGTTGCAAGGTCAGGCCCGCAGAGCCGGCGGGGACCTGCTGCAATAAATTATCAAACAGTGATTCCACCGTGACGCCCTGTTGCTCAGCGGCGGACTGTTCTTCGAGACCAAACTGCTGTTTAAACCAGCTCACCATCCAATAGCCTCGTGGCACCATCATCTCAATATTAAAGCTCCCGGGAATCACGCCTGGATAGGCGGGGTGAAAGGGAATGGCTTCAAGGTACTTGTCGCTGGTGATATTAAAAGTGGCCGTGGTGCCATAGCTGAGACTGCCGGTATTGCTATCCAGACAGCCGGTGCCGAGCACTTCGCAGGCTTTGTCTGAGCCGCAGGCAATAAGCGGTAGTCCCTGGGGAATGCCCGTCTCAGCTGCGGCTGCGCTGCTGATATGACCCAGTACGCCGCCAGCCTCAACCAGCTCCGGCAGCATCTCTCGCTTTATGGAGGGAATCGCACGCCATTTCCAATCTTTGGCCTCAGCCCACTTTAGCTGTTTAAAATCAAAGGGAATGAAACCCACCTGGCTGGCAACAGAATCTCTGTAATCACCGGTGAGTTTGTAGTTTTGATAACCAGAGAGCAGCAACAGTTTGTCCACTTGCCGCCAAAGCTCTGGTTCATGCTCGGCAATCCAGTTGACCTCGGCCTGGGTGTGAAAAGTATCCACCGCTGCTTTGGCACCCACGGCACGCATTAATAGTGACTCCACTGCCCCCAACTCTGGCTTGCTGTAGATCTGCCGTTGATCGAGCCAGCTTATGGCGGCGCGCAATGGCTGGCCGTCTGCGCCCATGGGCACTACAGTGGCGCGCTGGGTGGTGACGGACATGGCCTTGATTGATTCTCGGGGAATCTCGAGCTGATCCCAGAGTTGATTGCACGCCTGGCAGAGGGCTTGCCAAAAATAGTCGGCATGCTGTTCGGCCCAGCCCGGCTCGGTGGAAAAATAGGGCTCGATCTCGATTTTACTTTTTGCTATCAGCTGGCCATTTCGATCAAAGACCATAGCGCGGACGCTCTGGGTGCCGTTATCTATAGAGAGTAAATACTCTTGTTTGTCAGGTGCTATTTCCATGGCAATCGGGCTCTATTATTTTTACTTTATGTGCGATCGTTGTCTTCCGGAAGGCTGTAAAAACGCTTCCAGATACTCAGGTAGCGTTTAACTTCAAGATGCCAATGGTCTTGGTTCCAGCCCAGTTCAGAGGTGCAAATAGCTTCCAGGGCGGGGAGTAATTCCATGGCTCCATGAACCATGACCATGCCCAATCTAGTGCGTCGCAGCAGCAGATCATCGAGATGAGCAACCGCCTCATGGCGAGCTGCCCAGCGACATTCGGCGAGGCAGAAGTCAGTGCCGGCAATGCGCTGGCGCTCTGCTTCTGGTGCACTGTCGAGCATCACTTTGGCCTGGGTTCCGTAACGGCCCAGGAGGCGCTGCGCCCAGATCGGGTCATCGGCAACTAGATCTTCAGGCGTTAGACCAGGGGTGATAAATACCCGGTCGTCGCTGAAAGGTTTGGCTTTGGGTAACTGGGGCAGAGCAGCGTTCAGGGCATCCAGGGCAATCAGTCTGAAGGTGGTGAGCTTGCCGCCACTAACTGTGATCAAGCCATTATCTGACCAGACTGCATGATCCCTACGCTCCTTTGAAGGATCCTTGGAGCTTTCCGAGCCAATGACTGGACGCACCCCAGCCCAGCTGGAAATAATATCGGTGCGGCTAATCGTTTGCTTGGGAAACTGCGCATTAAAGGCCCGAAGCAGATAGTCCACTTCGGCCTTATTGATACTGGCTTCAATATCCAGATCTTCACTGTGGTCGAGATCAGTGGTGCCAATAACCGTGGTGCCTTCCCAGGGGTAGACATAGACTCCACGCTTATCGTCAGGGTGTAGTGATGTGAGCACATCAGTGACTGGCATCAGCTCACGGGAAATAATCAGGTGGCTGCCGCGCAGTGGGCGGATGCGTTTTTCTGCATTGACTTGGTTGCGCAGACGATCGGCCCAGGCACCGGTGGCATTAATGACTGCAGCAGCGCGCAGGCGAATATCCTCGCTGCCCTCAGAATCATTTAGCATTACGCCTTGAACCTGACCCTCTTCCACCAGCAGCTGGCTGACTTTGCTGTAGTTGATGGCGGTGCCACCAGCTTCGATGCTCTCCTGCAAGACCCTCATTACCAGCCTTGAATCATCCACCATGGCGTCGCTGTAGGAGGCCGCACCATTGAGGTGGCCCTGTTCGAGGCCGGGAAATCGTTCTCCGAGGCGGCGATTATTGTGGTAGCGGTGGTCGTAGATACCGGCAATAAAATCATAGATGGTTAAAATAACAGCCATCGCCCAGCGGCCGGGAAACAGACCTTTGCTGAGGGCGAAATAAAAGTTAATCCGATCAACTAATCCCGGCGCTTCTGCAAGCAAACGTTCGCGCTCGGTAAGGCTCTCTTTGGTTAGCTTTAGGTCACCGGCGGCCAGATAGCGCAAACCGCCGTGAACCATTTTCGATGAGCGGCTGGAGGTGCCGGAGGAGAAATCTCCCTGTTCAAGCAGCAGGGCACGGTAACCCCGGCGCACCGCTTCACGCAAAATACCGGCACCGGTAATGCCGCCACCAATAATAATGATGTCCCAGTCCAGAGACTCGCCACTGCGCATTTCGGCGAGTAGTTTGTCACTGGAGGTAAAGCGGCGGTCAGATAAAGCACTTACTTCAGCCATTTTAGTTGAGCTCGTCAGGTAATAGTTTGCCCGGGTTCATCTGGCTCTGTGGATCAAATAGCTGGCACAGTGAATTGATCGCCGCCAAACCCAGGTCGCCTTTCTCGGCTACCAGATAGTCCCGATGATCTCGACCCACGCCATGCTGATGACTAATAGTGCCACCACTGGCAACGATTTGATTGGCACCTGCAGCCTTGAGTTTGTGCCACCGGTCCATGGCTTGCCCGTAGCTGTCCCCGAGACGGAATAGATAGGTGGTGTAGATACTCGAACCCTGACCATAGACATGGCTGAGGTGGGTGTAGGCATGAACCTGCTCGCCCTCATCCGCCAGTCCATTGCGAATCGCCGACTCGATATTCTCTACAGCCTGTGGCAACTTGGACCAATCAACCGCGGTCTCCATAGTGTCCACCGCATAGCCGGCACTGCCTAGAGGATCGCGCAGATAGGGTGCACGAAAGCGGCCATGGGCCCATTTATCCCCCAAGCCAGCTTGATCGGCTAAACCACCGAGACTGGTGCAGTGATCTAAGGCCATTTCTTTGGCTGTCGCACAGTGGCGAGCGGAGCCGGTGACACCGAAGGTCATCATTACTTTGCCAGCACCAATGCCTTTTTCTGCCAGCGCAGCTTCCAGAGCGACCACGCCGCTGCTGTCATCGCCAGCACCCATATAGAGCAAGCTGGTGGTTTCCAATGGATTACTTAGGCGCACCATAGACAGGGCAATACGCTGTTGGATTAATTCTCTGGCGGCCTGCAGACCCACTTCCCAAGAGGGGAAGAATACTACCTGAAAAGATTCTTCTTCAGGCAGTTTGGTCACTCTGACCACCACCTCGGTAATAATGCCCATGCGTCCTTCAGAGCCAAGAATCATCTCGCGAATATCGGGACCCGCAGAGGAGGCGGGAATAGTGGGTATCTCAAGAGTGCCTGCGAGGGTCTCAATAGAGCCGCCAGCAAACATATTTTCAATGCGACCATAGTGCAGAGACTGCTGTCCGCTGGAGCGACTGGCAACCCAGCCACCCACTGTGGAGAGCTCCCAAGATTGGGGGAAATGGCCCAGGGTATAACCTTCTTTTTGTAGCTGGGCTTCCAGTTCGGGGCCCGCTGTGCCGGCACCAAAGGTGGCCAATTGGCTCTCGCGGTCGAAGTGGATCAACTTGTTCATGGCGCTCATATCAACGGTCAGTATCGGGCGCGCGCTGGCCTCTGGGTTGATATGGCCAACCACTGAGGTGCCACCGCCATAGGGGATTACATCTATGCCATTGTCTCTGGCATAGCAGAGTAATTCTCGCACCTGCTCGCTGTTCTCGGGCACTGCCACAGCATCGGGGAAACTGTCCACATCACCGCTGTGCATAGCCAGCCAATCCGGCAGGCTCTGGCCCCGAGCATGACGCACACGAGTCTCTGGATCTGTGCTGATTAGGGGGTGGGCGGGAGCTCTGGATGCTGGCACTTTAGCCATAACCTGTTGCAGAGTTGCTTCACCCAAGGGGGTGGCGGGTCCCACTAGTGCCTGCAGCAAATTGCGCAGTCCACTATTGAGTTCCATCAGCAAGTCGCTGTTTTCATTTCCCCAGCCATTCCATAGACGCATAGCAAATACCTTTATTGTTAGAGTTTTATTGTTGAGACGATACTTAGTTGCGTATGATAGTGTGCAGGTAATACTGGTCACTGTCAGGTGACGACAGCGGTGTGACGATTTCGGTCAGCTGCTTACTCAGGGGGGGCAAAAGATGATTCAAGTGGTCAGCAATGGACTGGCATCGGCACCTGCGATTAAGCAGTATTTAAACGCCGCCGAAGCCTGTGGTCTAGATGTTCAACCTCTGCTGGCCCAGGCGGGAATAGATCCGAAGACCCTGGAAGACAATAATCGCCACCTGCCCAATGCCTGTATGGAGCGGTTGCTGGCGCTGTTGATTCCGGCGAGTAAAGATCCCTGTTTTGGTTTGCATGCGGCGCGCCTTGTTGAACCTGCATCCTTCAGTGTACTCGGTTATATCTCCATGAACTGTTCCACATTGCGTATGGTTCAGGCAAAAATCCCGATCTATGAAAAAATCGTTGGCGACATGGGTGTCACCTCTTTTGAGACCGCTCATGGTGTTGTTCTGCAGCGCTGGCAGTGTCTCTTTACCGATCCCGCGGTGAAGCGCCACGAGGTAGAAAATGTTTTAGGGTCCTGGGTCTGTTATGCGCGCCAGTTTCTTAACTTTGATCACTGGGACAGTATCTGGTTTGAGCACTCGGCGCCGGAGGATCCAGCACTGCTGGCAGATTATCAGGAGGTGTTTAATTGTGAGGTGCTGTTTGATCAGCCCTCCAGTGGTGTGCGTGTTCGCGAGAGCCTGCTTGATGAAGTGTTACCCCAAGCCAACGCCGAGCTGCTGGAAATGCTGCTGGCCCATGCCACCAAATTATTGGCCGGGCTCGATAAAAGCCAGCGCACTACTGACCAGGTAAAAAATATTTTGCGCCTGATGATTAATCAGCAACCGCCTTCCAGTGAGATGATCGCCGAAAAGCTCGGTATCAGCAGTCGCACCCTACAGCGCAAGTTGAGCGAAGAGGGTACCCACTACAAAGACGTGCTCAATGAACTGCGTTATGAGCTGGCAGTCTATTTTCTGAAAAACACTGAGCTGACCCTGGATAATATTGCCTACGAACTGGGCTATGCCGAGGCCCGCTCATTCTATCGCAGCTTTAAACAGTGGACCGGGGAGACTGCCGGAACTTACCGCGCAGCCCACACGGTCAATTTAAAAGAGTGATTATTTCTTTAGCAGTCCCTGCTCTGTGGCCCATTGCTTAGAGCGTTCCATTCCCTCGTCAAAAGAGACTTCTGGCACCCAGCCGAGAATCCGCTGAGCCTTTTCTATGTTAAACCAGCTCTTGGTCGAAAGCTGAGCCACAGTGGCGGTGGATGCTTCATTCACACCGCCGCTGAGATTGGCGAGCTTAGTGGCCACCGTGGCGGCTATCAGTGCCAATCGAGTAGATACCAGCATTGGCCCTTTCTTATTTAGCCAGCTGTAGTGGCGACTAAAAAATTCTTTACTGCTGATATATCCCTGGCATGAGAGGTTAAATATCTCGCCATTTGCCTCAGGGCTGGCAACCGCTAGCACAATACCGCGGATCAAATCATCGATGTAGGTCGGGCGGAAAAACCCCTCACCTTTTTCAGGCAGCATAAACTGGCCCTTGAGAATGGCCTCTAAAGGCAAGATTAACCAGGGTCGGCTGCCGGGACCATAGACATCCCCCGGTCGTATAATCACAATCTCGATATTGCCCTTGGCATGAGCCGCTAACACCGCGTGCTCAGAGGCGAGTTTGGTCAACACATAGCTGCCACCATCGGCATGCACTGGGTGATCTTCGTGCAGCTCACCGGCAGCTGAATTGCCGTAAGCAACAATGGATGAAAGTTGCACAAAACGGCGAACCTTATGTTTCTCAGCCGCGGCAATCAGGTTGGCCGTAGCCTGCACATTGACCCGCCACATATCCGCGTCACTGAGAGCGTTGGAGACCAGTGCGGCAGTGTGAATAATGACATCACATTGATCGAGCAGCTCGGCAATAGTTTCGGGATTGCCAATATCACCCTCCACAATAGCTCCGCCATCACCGCGCAAGTCGACGCCCACAACCTCAATGCCCTGCTGTTGATAGTGGCGCATCAAGCTGTTGCCAATAAAACCATTGGCGCCAGTGATCATTACTTTGCTCGGTGTTTGCTCGTTCATATTGGTCTCTTTTATTTTTTATAATAAGTGTTTTATCTGCAGACTCTGGGATGACTACTGCATATTGCTGCGGTAATAGCGCCCGGCAATTTTTGCCAGCGCCATTCGCGAGAACAGACGAGTAATGGCCACGGTAATACGATTGGCCAGTCCGGTGACAATGGTCGGTCGACCGGCGAGGCAGGCTTCAATGCCCTGTTCGGCAACTTCTCGCGGCGACTGCAGCATGCCATCTGGAACCAATAGCTTGCCCCCCTGGTCTGGGTTATCCATCATTTTTGTGGCTGTGTAGCCTGGGCAGAGAGCGGAGACTGTTACCCCTGACTTGCTCGCATTGAGCTCGTCGTGCAGTGCCTGAGTAAAGGACAGCACATAGGCCTTAGTGGCAGCATAGACATTCTGATTGGGGATCGGCGTCCAGGCGGCGAGTGAGGCAACATTTAAAATATGGCCACCACTGCGACTGGCCATATTGTTGGCAAACAGATGGGTCAAGGAGGTCAGGGCGAGAACATTGACGTTAATCATGCTTTCCTGAGCGGCCAAATCGAGCTCGGTAAAAAAGCCGTTTTGCAGCAGTCCGGCATTGTTAATGAGAAAATCCACTTCCAGCCCCTGTTCCTGAACTTGCTGAAACAGCGTTTGAGCCGCCTGTGGCGCGGAGAGATCTGCGGTGATCACAGTGCAGCTAATTGTTGGATATTGCCTTTTAAGGCTCTCGGCTATCTCGTCCAACAGCGATTGGCGGCGGGATACTAGGATTAAGTTAGCGCCTTTGGCGGCGAGAATTTTACAGCATTCGAGGCCGATGCCATCTGAGGCGCCGGTTACTAAGGTGGTTTTATTGTGCATAGTCTGGTCCGCAGAGTTTAGTGGGGCGAGCTTTTGGTTACAGAGGATTCTTAGTGAAGCCTTATGTTAGCGAAAAAACTATGCCGTTCACTGTCATCAACAGTCACTGCGGTGGTAATTTCGGACACAAAAAATGACGGGGGTACCCGTCATTTTTAATTCTAGCTGTGACTACTTTTGTCAAACAAAGCTTAGAAGCTGCATCAGGCGCTGCGCATGTGCCATTGGCATCCGGTTTTCACTGACGATATATGGGCGCTGTCTAATTCAGCTTTGAATCAGATTCTATGGTCTATATTTACAGGGCGTAAATAATTGAACAGGGATATGTTTTGAAGATAACAATTTTTGGAAGTGGATACGTGGGGCTTGTCACGGGCGCCTGTTTCGCCAATGTCGGCAATCAGGTGGTCTGCGTCGATATAGATCAGGCCAAAGTCGACGCCCTCAACGCTGGCCAGGTGCCGATTTATGAACCTGGTCTGGAAAGCTATCTCAGCGGTTCACTGGCGGATGGCAATATCAAATTTACCACTGACGCAGCAATGGCAGTGCAACATGCTGAGATGATTTTTATCGGCGTGGGCACTCCAGCCAATGAAGATGGCTCTGCTGACCTGCAGTATGTGCTCAATGTGGCCAGTACTATTGGCGAGCATATGGACGGCTTTAAGGTGGTGGTAAACAAGTCTACGGTTCCTGTGGGCAGCGCCGACTCAGTTGCACAGCAAATTCAGAGAGCTCTAGACAAGCGCAATGTTGACTGGGACTTCAGCGTGGCATCGAATCCGGAATTTCTAAAGGAGGGTGCGGCACTGGCTGACTTTACTCGCCCTGACCGGATTATTGTTGGCACAGACAGTGCCCGAGTCGAAGAGATGATGCATGAGCTCTATGCCCCTTATAACCGTCAGCGGGACAAGCTCATTTTTATGGATGTGCGTTCCGCTGAACTGACCAAGTATGCGGCTAACTCCATGCTGGCGACAAAAATCAGCTTTATCAACGAGATCGCCAACATAGCCGAGCTTGTGGGAGCGGATATTGAGCAGGTTAGAATTGGTATGGGTTCAGATGCGCGCATAGGCTACAGCTTTATCTATCCAGGCTGTGGTTTTGGCGGTTCCTGCTTCCCCAAGGATCTGCGGGCCATGGAGGCTACTGCGATTAATGCTGGGTACCGGCCCAAGTTATTAAGCGCAGTGACAGCGGTGAATGATGAGCAAAAGCACCGCCTGTTCGACAAACTGTCGAATTATTTTAACGGTGACTTGCGTGGTAAAACTGTTGCGCTGTGGGGCTTGGCGTTTAAGCCTGGTACCGATGATATGCGCGAGGCACCCAGTCGACTGTTGATGGAGGCGCTGTGGCGCCAGGGAGGATCAGTGCGTGCCTATGACCCCCATGCCATGGAAGCCACTCAGTCTATCTACGGGGTGCGCGATGATTTACTGCTCTGTGGCACTAAAGAGGCGGCGCTCCGCGGGGCCGATGTGCTAGTAGTATGTACCGAGTGGAAGCCGTTTTGGTCGCCAAACTTTAGTGAGATTAAAGCCGCGCTAACCTATCCGGTTATCTTCGATGGTCGCAACCTCTATGATCCCAAACGCTTGCAAGAACATGGCCTGCAGTACTTTGCCATTGGTCGTCAGAACCATATTCAAAGCGGCGAAACTGCCGTAGGGGATCAGTTGGCGAACGCTTCAGGTGCGCCCGTAGAGATCCTCAAAGCGGACAATATCGTCCTCTCCTAAATAGGTTCCAGACTGTATCTCAATTAGCTCAATCGGGATTTTGCCAGGATTTTCGAGGCTGTGGACTGCGCCGATTGGGATATAGACCGACTCGTTCTCGCAGATTAGGCGCTCGACATTATCTATGCTGACCTTGGCTGTGCCGCTGACCACTACCCAGTGCTCGGCGCGATGATGATGCATCTGCACCGACAGCTTGGCTTTGGGTTTAACGGTGATGCGCTTTACTTGAAAGCGCAGTCCCTGATCCATTGAGTCGTATTTCCCCCAGGGGCGATAGACCTCGCGATGATGGATATATTCCGAGCGCTGCTCGGCCTTGAGAATATCCACCAGCTGTTTAACCTTTTCCACATGATCTTTGTGGGCTACTAGCAGTGCGTCTTTGGTGTCCACTATCACCAAATCATGGATACCTAGTGTAGCCACTAGCTTATTTTCTGCATGTACATAGTTGTTGCTGCTTTCAATTCCTATGCTATCGCCGATCTCAACATTGCCCTGATTGTTCTTAGGCAGCAGGTCTAGCAGTGATGACCAGCTGCCTAGGTCGTTCCACTGGGGGTCCATTGGCATAACCATGGCATTGGTGGTTTTTTCCATTACCGCATAGTCGATTGATTCGGCGGGGCAGGCAGAAAAGAGATTGCTATCTGGGCGCACAAACTCCATATCCTCTGCGCTGGACTGCCATGACTGGCGACATGCAGTGAGAATGTCGGGGCGCAGTGTTTCTAGCTCATTGAGAAACCCATTGCCGCGAAACATAAATATGCCGCTATTCCAGAGATAATCGCCACTGGCTATTAAATTCTCGGCCTGCTCAAGATTTGGCTTTTCAATAAATTCGCCGATCTTTTGTGGTTGATTACCGATCAGTGGCTCGGCGCTTCTAATATAACCATAACCGGTGGCCGCATAGCTGGGTTGAATACCAAAGGTGATCAGCGCTCCTTTGGCAGCTGATTCTTCTGCGCATTTAACCGCGGTGAGAAACGCTTGGGGATTGTCCATATGATGATCTGCTGGCAGCACCAGCAGAGTGGCATCCGGGTCTATATCTTTGGCCAACAGCGCGGCCAAACAGATGGCTGGCGCGGTATTGCGGCCACAGGGTTCTAATATAATTCCGTTGTGCTCAGCGCCTGCGAGTCGCAACTGTTCTGCGGCGATGAAGCGATGATCTTCATTGCAGACAATAATCGGCGGCGCAGAGTCCAAGCCTTGCAGGCGCTCTAGGGTCACCTGGAACATAGTTTTGTCACCAACAAGAGGTAAGAACTGCTTGGGGTAGAGTTGCCGCGATAGAGGCCAGAGTCGAGTGCCGGAGCCACCGGCAATGATCACAGGTTGAAGCATGTAAAATCCTTTTCGATAGATGAAAATCCGTTTTTAAAAGTCTTATTCGTCGATAAGTTGTTACCTGTTTAACTGTAGTTCGAATTGTCTTGAATTTCCTTGGCAGAGTTGTGGGGCTTGTGTAGAATGCGCCTCATCGGGAGAAATAGGAGCATAGCTCAGTTGGTTAGAGCACTTGCATGACATGCAAGGGGTCCGCAGTTCAAGTCTGCGTGTTCCTACCACTTCTCCAGATTAAGCAAAGCGCAGCTTTAAGACTTCGTAGTTTATGAACATCTAGTAACCAGCATTAGACCGCGACGATTTTTGAAACCCTTGCAAGCATTAGCCTGCAAGGGTTTTTTCGTTTCAGCGCCTCAGGCTTGGCAACCAATACTGCCGAGACCTAGCTTAAGTTGGTGTTGCGCTTTCACTGCTTCAGCGATTCCTATACTGTGCCACCAAGTACATCCACTATTTTTCCCAACAACCACTTTAGAGATTTATCTAAACATGAAGACAGGCCCTCAAACAGTGGTGGTTGGCGCAGGCATAGTCGGTATTTGCACGGCCCTCTATTTGCAAGAGAAGGGGCGTCAAGTGACTCTTATTGATCGCCTGCCCCCAGGCGAAGGCACTAGCTCGGGCAATGCCGGCATTATTTCTGTTGGCTCAGTGCATCCCGAGGCTATGCCGGGTATCTGGAAAGAGATTCCCCATATGCTGATGCAGCGGATGGCGCCAATTTCTCTGCGGCCCGCTTATGCGCCGCGATTATTACCTTGGTTGGTGCGTTTTTTAGTCAGTAGTTCGGCAGCCAAGGCCGACCAGTCATCGGCCGCTATTAGTGCCTTGTCGAGTCGGGCACTGGACTATTTACAGCCCCTTGTGGACAAGGCCGGCGCGCAAGCCCTGCTGCGACAAGAGGGCACGCTCTATATCAATGAAACTTCGAGCCAGTTTGCCGCGGCAAAGTTGAATTGCAGCTATTACCAGCGCCGGAATGTGGACTATCAGATAGTAGAAGGGACCGAGCTGGCTGATCTTGAGCCTAGCTTACGACCGGGCTTAGCCGGTGCCGTATTGGTGCCTGCTGGTGCTCAGACCCTTTCTCCGTTGGCACTGTCACGGAGTTTATTTAAGTTGTTCCAGCAGCAGGGTGGTGAGTTTTTAACCGCCGAGGTCACTGGTTTTAAGCTTGAGGGGAAGCGTGTAACGGCGCTGCATACTGATTGTGAGATATCCTCTCAGCAAGTGCTCTCCAATCAAGTGCTTTGCCGCGAAGTATTTATTACCGCCGGCGCCTATTCCAAGACTCTGGCTAAACAGTTGGGCAGTACTGTGCCCCTGGATACTGAGCGGGGCTACAGCGTGGATTTATCCAATCCTGGATTCCAATTAAAACGACCACTGTTATTTGCTGGCCGCGCCTTTGCCGCTACCAGTATGGCGAATGGTTTGCGTTTGGCGGGCACTGTTGAGTTTGCCGGTCTTAAGGCTGCGCCGAATTACCAGCGGGCACATAATTTGGCGCAGCAGGGGGCCTATTTGTTCCCGCAGTTGAATGCGCAAGAGACGAAGCCTTGGATGGGCTTTCGACCCAGTGTGCCGGATACGGTGCCGGTTATTTCGGCCTCGCCACATTTTGACAATGCCTTTTTTGGTTTTGGCCATGGGCATTTAGGTTTGACTCAAGCGGCTGTTACCGGAGCAATGTTGTCTGCTCTGGCGGTGGGGGAGGATTGCCCCCTTGCTATAAGTCCGTTTAGGGTAGATCGTGCTTGGTAACAGATGGCAAGTTCGAGCCTAATAAAATATTAAAATAATAAAAAGAAAACAACATGCGACCTATTTTCCCCAATTACCAACTAGCCAGTGGCTGGAATGCTCTACTGCCCCCTCGTCAGGCCCATGCCTCTTTGAAAGGTAAGCAGGTTGCGGATGTGGTGGTGATCGGTGCTGGCTTCACCGGTCTTGCCTGTGCTCGGCGATGGCAGGATTTGCAGCCGGATGCCCGGGTAGTTGTGATCGATGCCAGCGAGATTGGCGAGGGCAACCCGGGTCGAAATTCCGGCTTTCTCTTGGAAATTGCTCTGGCCGAAGATGCCAACCCCGAAAATATGCTGCGCATGCTAGAGGCCAATCGCCTCACTCAGACCGCCATGCAATCGATTCTTAGCAATGTTCAGGCCAGTGGCTTGGATGTTGATCTACAGCGGGTCGGTACCTATCGTGCTGCCGCCAGCTCGGCGGGGCTTGCATCACTGAATAACTATAAGCAATTCCTCGAAGGCGCAGGGCTCCCCTACAGGCAACTGGATCAGGCACAGTTGAACGCGGAACTGGGGACTGACTTTTATCAGTCCGGTCTCTACAGCCCTCACTGTTATTTGGCGCAGCCTGCGGCGGTAATTCGCGCGATTCACAGCCAATTGGCCGACTCAATTACGGTATTCGAGAATACACCTGCATTAAAAATCAACGCCAGTGGTGCCAAGTGGGTGGTCACTACAGCTGAGGGTGAATTGACCTGCTCGAAGCTGGTGCTGGCGAACAACTCCTTTGCCAAAGAACAGGGCGTGGCGCGTTCGCGATTAGCTGCTGTGTATACCTATGCGGCTATAACGCCGCAATTAGATCCTGAGTTTCTCGATAGTTTGGGCACCGTCCAAAACTGGGGTCTGTTGCCCACCCATAGACTCGGCAGCACGTTGCGACGCACAGCCGACGGTCGACTGTTGGTGCGCTCTGGACACAGTTATGAGGCGGAGTTGTCTGGGTCAAAAGTGACCGCGCTTTTACAGGATCGATTATGGCGTAGATTTCCTCAGCTTAAATCGAATGGAGGAGGCAAAGGGGCAGGGCAAGAAAAACGCTTCGAACATGTTTGGGGTGGTGCTGTGGGCGTCACTTACAACGCTGCGCCGGTGTGGGGTGAGCGCGAGCCGGGATTATTTATCTCCAGCGGCTGCAATGGCGGCGGCACTGTGAAAGGAACACTGTTAGGCAATGCTCTGGCTGAGCTGGCCCTGGGCAATAGCGCTCTGGATGTGAGCGCTATCTTTGGTTCCCCTAGCTGGATGCCACCGGACCCACTACGGCGCATTGGCTTTGAATTCAGTGCGGCTTTGGAGAGTTGGCAGGGTAGGCGAGAACTGTAACCAAGAGAATAAAGTTGAGCGTTTTTGCGGCTAGTTAACCAAGGAATTGATAATGGAAGTGACTGACTATTTTGGCCCCCTGTCTTTAGTGCCCGCCGGCGTGGCCGTGTTTTTAGCCTTTGCCACGCGCAATACAGTGTTTTCCTTAGCCGTTGCCTGTTTGATCGGTGTGCTGGTTGCCGGTAAAGGCTTTCAGGGATTTCCCGATCTACTGGTCGGCGCCTTGGGTAATGAAGGTTTTTCTTGGATCCTGTTGCTCGAATTTTTTATCGGCATACTGCTGGCGTTTTTTCAACGCACTGGTGCAGTGACTAATTTCTCGTTGTTTATAGAGCGGCGCAGGATGACCCGTAAGCGCATCCAATTGGTCTCCTGGTTTATGGGGTTGTTTGTCTATTTCAGCGATTACTTCAGTCCGCTGTTTGTTGGCTCGACCATGCGCAGCCTGTCGGATCGCTATAAAATCTCCCGGGAAAAACTCGCCTATATTTGCGACTCCACCTCGGCTCCTGTGAGCATTTTGGTACCCTTTACCGGTTGGGCTGTGTTTGTCGCCGGACTGACCATAGGAATGGGACCAGTAGCCAACGCAGGGGATGCCATGGGATTTTTTATTACTGCCATTCCATTTAACGTCTATCCAATACTCTCAGTGCTGATGGTGGGCTTGATCGCCTCCGGTTGGCTGCCTGACTTTGGCCCCATGAAAGAAGCCGAACGCCGAGCTCAGGAAGAGGGTAAGGTGGTCCGTGACGGCGGCGAGCCACTTATGGCTGACGAGCTCACTGGGATAGAGCCCTATGCGGGTATTCGCACCAGTCTGTTCTGGAATTTTATTTTTCCGGTAATGCTGGTAATTGGTTTTGCCCTGGTGTCAGTGAGTCTCACTTCCAGTGCCAAGCCTCTAGAGGCCTTTATGCTGGCAACCTTTGTGCTGGCGATTATTATGCGGCTTCAGGGTGTTCCGCTAAATGAAATTACCTCCACGGCTATGCTCGGCATCAAGGGCATTATGCCGGCGGTGGTGATTCTGGCCTTTGCCTATGCGTTAAATGATCTTTCCGCGGCTCTGCATACGGCTGACTATATTGTGTCAATTACAAAGTCCTGGTTAACGCCCTCAATCTTGCCATTGTTAGTATTTATTATTTCCGCTGTCATCGCTTTTTCCACCGGCACCTCCTGGGGCACTTACGCGATCATGATCCCCATCTCAGTGCCCCTAGCGTTTAACTTTTCCGGTGGTGAACTCTCAACTCTAGTTTATGCAACATTGGCGGCCACCGCTGGCGGCGGCGTCTTTGGTGACCACTGCTCACCTCTATCTGACACCTCTATTCTGGCCTCCACTGGAGCAGCATCTGATCATATTGACCATATTAAAACTCAGCTTCCCTACTCAATGGTGGTGGGTGTCATCAGTATGGTCGCCTATTTGTGGCTGGGCATGAGTCTGTGATTTTGGTGTCCCTCAGGGCCACACCGTGAGCAGTTCTGCTAGCTGATTAATATCGATTCAATCGCAACTTTCCGAGACTAATAAGCCACGCTCTGATTAGCTGCTATCCTTTAATGGCAAGTTAAAAGCACGCCGAGGTTTTGCCGGCGTTTTACAGTAGCTGTCATGTTAGGAGTTTAGGGATGAACCGCTTCGCTTTCTCGCGCGGATTTACCGTGGTCGAACTAATGGTCACCTTGGCCATTGCCGCTATTTTATTAGCCGTTGCGGTGCCGTCATTTACCAGTTTTGTGCAAAAGCGCGCGATTAGCCAAAAAACGGTGCAAGTGCGCAATGCTTTGGACTTGGCGCGGGGTCTTGCCTTATCCCAGCGCCAGGTGTGGACGGTGTGCACCGTGGATGCTTCAAATAGCTGTGTAAGCAGTGAAGGTCTGCGCCTGTTAGTGTTTCGCGACGATAATGCTAATAACGATTTTGATAGCGGGGAAATGCTTCAGCAGGAAATCGATATAAACACCATTGCCCTGCAGATGTCAGCCTCCTTTGGGGTCCCTTATATGCGCTTTGCACGCAATGGTGAGGCTCTGGAGTCAGGCAACCTTGAAGTCTGTTCAACAAATCAAACTGTTGATTACGGGCGTCAGGTAATTGTCTTTCGCAGTGGCCGCATTCGCCTGTCCAGTGATTCCGATGGCGACGGTTACGATGATACTGGCGGAACAAAAATAGAGTGCCCAAGCAGCTAGAGAATAGCTAGAGACCGGTTAAATAGCTCAAATAGAATACCTGGCGCGACGCCAATCTGATATTTATTACCGTTAATCTGCGAGAGCTGTTGTTTTGAGTTGAGAGTACTAAAGTTGCAAGCAGGATATTAGCAGAGAGCTAGAAACGGAACGGGGAGCTAAACAGGGAGCTTGATGGATCATGAAGAGCCAACCAAAAACCGCAGGATTTTCACTGCTTGAATTAATGATCGTAGTCGCCATTGTGGCGATATTGGCTGCAGTCGCCTATCCCAGTTATCAGCAGCACATAGTGCGTAATAACCGCGCCGTCGCCCAGCAATACCTCCTTGAAGTCTCCAGCCTCCAGCATCAATTTATTCTCGACACTCGCACCTATTCCACCACTCTCGCAGCGCTTGGCACCACGCCCATTGCGCGGGTCAGCGACAACTATACAGTGACCATAGGTGCAGTCGACAACAGCGCTTCGCCGCCAACCTTTACGCTCCAAGCCACACCTATAGCGGGAACGCCGCAGGAGGGCAGCGACACCTTAACGGTAAATCACCTGGGACAAAAAAATGCCAGCTGGTATGACTAACAGCCAGTTCAATCAGAGAGCAGCGGGCTCTATATCTCAGAGCGCTATGTCGCGAGGTAGCAGTCGCGGTTTTAGCATTATCGAGGTGCTGATTACGCTGTTGGTATTTGCAGTGGGTTTACTGGGGTATGCCTCCCTGCAAAATCGTGCGCAAAAAGCTCAGCTCGAGGTCTATCAGCGAGTCTACGCACTAAATTTGGTGGACTATATGGTCGATCAGATCCGCTCAAACCCTCTGGCGCAAGGCTGCTATGGATTGGCCACAACCGAAGTGGGAACCGGATTTTCTGGCTCCTACAGCTGCTCAAGTTATGGCACCACCGAGACCCAGGCTCAAGTAGTGGATGCAGTTAATGAGTGGAGTGATTTATTAAAGGGCGCTGGTGAAGTGATGGGCGGTGCCAGCGTTGGCGGGCTGCTGAATGCCCGCGGCTGTATTGTCTACGACAGTGTCAATGAGAGCTACAGTATTTCTGTAGTCTGGCAGGGTTTGGTGGAAACCATTGCCCCAACAAGCACTAACTGCGGCGCCACAGGCTACGGTGGCGCCAGCAGCAAATTGCGCCGGGCAGTGACCTATGTAGTGCGCACTCCGACTCTGGACAGTTAACGATGAAAAGAAACGCCGCCTATTACGGCCACAGATCCAGCAAGCAGCAGTCGGGATTTTCCATAGTCGAACTGTTGATCGCGGTGGCCCTAGGCATTGTACTGTCCTGGGCAATTCTCGATGTCACTCTAAACTCCTCACGCACCGCCAGAGAGCTCGAACTCACCAGTGAAGTGGTTGAAAATGGTCGTTACCTGACCAATTTGTTAAGCGGTGAACTGCAATTGGCCGGTTTCTATGGTCGTCTGGAAGACTATGTTGACGTCACCGTGACAGCGCAGCCCGATGCCTGCGTGTTGTCCTCGACCAGTCTGCGCAATGGTATGAATTACCCAGTGTTCGGTTTGGATGGTGTGGCCCCCGGCGACACAATCTGTGGTAGCTATGTCATGCTTACCGGCACAGATGCGCTGTTGATTCGTCGTGCAGATACCACCTCGGTCAACACCACTGCAGGTCTAGATAGCAATAAACACTATCTGCAAGAGACGGTTACTGCAGCGGTACTGGAAAAATTTTCAAGCACTGTCGACCACTTTACCCTGCGGGAAAAAGATGACACCACGGTTGCCGCCATTCGCGAGTACCACCAGGATATTTACTTTGTCGGCACTGACAATGTGTTTAACCGCCTAAGCTTGATTAATGGTGCCTACACTTTGGAGCCGCTAGTCGAGGGGGTGGACGATTTTCAACTGGTCTATGGTATTGATCGCTCTGGTGATGGTATTGCCAATGCCGATGGCAGCAACCCCGCTTTTGTGGAGCTGCCCGCCTCAGCCAGCGAGTGGGAAGATGTAGTATCAGTAAAAGTTTTCTTGCTGCTCAGTAGCACCAGCAATGCACCGGGACTGGCTGACGGTAAAACCTACTCCTACGCGGACAAGGCGGGGATTACTTTTAGTGACAGTAAAAAACGCCGGTTATTTAGCGCTGTTGCGCGGCTCACTAATGTCAGCATCAAGAGGAGCGGCGCATGAACAAGCAATCTTTAGTGAGCTCTTTTCAATTCAGAGCAGCACGACAGAGTGGCGCAGTTTTGATTGTCGCCCTGATGATGCTGCTGGTAATGACCACCCTCGGTGTCTCGACCATTACCTCGACCAATATCACTCTGCAACTGGTGCAGAGCCAGCAGCGCCAGCAAGAAGCCAGCCAGGCAGCGCAAAACTCGATTAACTATCTGCTCAGCGATCTCGATTATTACGTCAATAACAGTAGCTACCTAGATGGCAATGGTGATTTCAGCCTCTCATTTCCAAGTAATGTATCCAATTGCATGGCTGTCACCATTAACGGCCTGCAATGTCTGTTACAGGCCACCCCTGCGGGTTGTTCTCTGCTCGAGGGCAGTTCGGCGCCCTGCCATCCAGAGTATTACTGGGAGGCTGATGTCAGCGTAACTGACCCCGTCTCGGGGGCATCATCGAATATTATTGAAGGATTCAAATTCAGGTATCTCGAGGGCTATTGCCCCGCTTGATAAGCCAGGAGGCTACACCATGAAGCAAACACCTATATTGCATCGCAAGCTGTTAGTTCGAGGACCCATAGTGGCATTGATAATGCTTTTATCACTCTGGTCTTCCGCCGCAGATATCGATATTTTCCGCGTCAATTCAACCAATGTTGCGGTGCCCAATGTGCTACTTGTACTGGATAATTCGGCTAACTGGAATAGCAACTCCAATGGTGTGACTAAACAACAAATTATGCATGAAGCGCTGTTTAAATTTCTCGACAGTCTCAGGCAACGCTTTGCTGATGACCCTGACTTCCATGGTATCAATCTAGGTATATTGGTTTACTCCAGCGGCAACTCGCCGAAAGGGGGGAAAGCCATTCAGGCCTTCCTAAAAATTGAATCCGCAAGTGACGCTGATATCAATGCACTCAAGGCAAGGCTTTACTGCAATAAAGATGCATTTAAAGGCAATGCTGCAGCAAACGAGGCCGCCTGTCGCGCTCAGTTGAGCATGGAGTGGGGTGCAACAGGCTTTGATGTGAGCCTGTTTTACGGCTCGGAAAATCTGCCAAAAACCAATAATGCGCCCATGGCTCTAGCGTTTAATGAAGCCTACCTGTGGTTTGCCGGGGAGGCTTATCAGTCAGGCCAACAGGATGGCGTGCAGTCGTCGTCAAATATCGATGGCTTTGATCCCAGCGCCTTTAATGGCAGCAACTATATTAGCCCAATTGACGATCAGGCCTGCGCCAATAACTATATGCTATTTATTTCCAATGGCGGCCCGGATAGTGGTGAGAATAATGTCGCCGAATCCAAACTCGATGCACTGGGTGGCGTCTTTGCCGATGATCCATTATCCACTGGTTTTCACAGCGGTGAAGAGTCCAGCTGGCTGGATGAATATGCACGTTTTTTGAACACTAACGATATTAAGGATGACGTGGAGGGAAAACAGAATGTCTCGATCTATGCTGTGGATGTATTTGAGGCACTCAATTCCAGCGGCAAACAATATGATCCCAGCACTGATGCAGAAAAGTACAGACAATTTGGCCTGACTAAGCCTGAGGCTTCGAAGCATGCTTTGATGTACAACGCCTCCTCAGGTTTCGGTGGCGGTGACTATCTGATCGCCTCAGGGGCCGACGCACTGGCCGCGGCGTTAAACGATGTGGTCGATGATATTCTCGAAAAAAACAGTGTCTTTGCCGCGGTGAGTTTGCCTGTGTCGGTAAACATCAAGGGCACCAATGAAAATCAGATCTATATGGGCATCTTTCGCCCCTCACAGCAGCCTCGTTGGGCTGGCAATCTCAAACTCTATCAAATTGGTCTCGACTCAATTACTGGCAAGCCGATACTAGTAGATGCCGATGGGGATGCTGCGGAGGACACAGCTACCGGATTTATTGAAACACTGGCGCGGAGTTTTTGGACTGCCTCCAGCACCTACTGGACCAATATACCCACACTCTCGGTTAATCGTGGTTCCGAGACTGCCAGTGTCAGCGACAATCCTGACGGCAAAGAAGTGGAGCGCGGCGGCGTGGCTCAGGGATTGCGTGAATATGTTGGTACCGGTCGCACTGTTTATACCTGCACCGGAACCTGCAGCAGTTTGGAAAGCTTTGCTACGTCCAACAATAATCTCAATTTCGGTGATTTTGGAGCTGCTGATAGCGCCGAGATGAATAACATTATCAACTGGTCAAAAGGCATTGATCTTGAAGATGCGGACAACGACGACCCCACAGATATCACCGATATTCGGCCCAATGTCCATGGCGATGTGATTCATTCTCAGCCAGTGGTGATCAACTACGGCGGTAGCACCGGACCCTATGTCTTTTATGGCTCTAACGACGGCATGTTCCACGGAGTCAAGGGCGGTATTGTTGAGAAGACCGTGGATGGCAGCTCTAAAGATGGCGAGGAGATCTGGGCATTTACTGCGCCGGAGCATTTCCCGTTACTTAAAGCACTCTATGACAACACCACTTTGACTGGAGGCTTTGATAATAAGCCCTATTTCTTTGATGGCTCCGTGGGTAGCTATGTAGTCTATGACAGCAACAATGAAGTGAGCAGCGCTATCATCTACCTCACTGCGCGCCGTGGTGGGGATCTGCTTTATGCCCTAGACGTTACCGATCCTGAATCACCACTGTTGAAATGGCGTAAAAGTAGTGCCGACAATGGCTTCAGTGAACTGGGACAGACCTGGTCGAAGCCGGTTGTAACCAAGTTAAAGATAGGTACTCAGGACAAAATCGTGCTTATTACGGGCTTGGGTTACGATCCCGATGTAGATGATGGAGGTCTAGCAACCCGTACTCAGGGTCGCGGTGTGATTGTTATTGATGCCTTAACTGGCGAGGATATTTGGCAGGTTACCTCAGGTTCAGTGTCTAGCCCCTCAGGCACAGTTCTCAGTGAAGCCAATATGACATTTAGCGTGCCATCGGATCTCGCCGTGGTTGACCGCAATGGCAATGGTTACTCTGATCGGGTCTATTTTGGTGATACTGGGGGGCAGCTATGGCGTCTTGATATTGGCAGTTCCACTGTTGCCGATTGGAAAGCCACTCGTCTGTTTAAATTTTCCACTTCGCCACAGCGCTTCTTAAATGCTCCCGATGTTGTTGAGAGTCCTGATGGCAACTACGACATGATTATTATTGGCTCTGGAAACCGGGAAAAACCAGTAGATACCTCAGTGCCAAATTATATGGTTTTCTATCGTGACTACGACCAAACCAGCACTTCAAGCTCGACAGTGACATTAACCCAAAATGACTTGGCGGCCGCTACTACCGCCGTCTCTGGCAACACGTCGACCTTTGATCCTGACACTGACATCACCACCAACAGCAAATTTTTAAAAGGCTGGTATCTGGCCCTTGAAAGCGGTGAGAAAGTAGTGACCTCAGTGCTAACCACTAATGAGGTCGCCACCTTTGCGACCAATCTTCCCGGGCAAAACGATGCTTGTACTGACTTAGGTGAAGCGCGAATTTATAAAATAAATCCCTTTGCCGTATTGGGTAAGGCACCTGGAGAGAAAAACTATGTCACCGTTGAAGGGGGTGGTTTCTTACCGCAGCCCGTGGGCTTTACCGTTATAGTCGAAGAGGAAACCTGCGATGCCGATGGCAACTGCACCATTGAGGAAAAAGCGGTCAGTGGTGTGATGTTTGGATTTCACGCGGAGGATACTGAGGGGGACCCATTGGGCGTTCGACGTCGAGTCTGGTGGTACAGCAAACAGGATAAGTAATCTGGCTTTTTATTCTTTATCTTTGACACTGCTGGTTAGCTAATCATCCAGCCCAAGCTTTTGCAGGCGATAGCGTATGGAACGAAAACTGATGCCGAGTTTTTTCGCGGCGGCAGTTTTGTTCCAGCGGGAGCGCTCTAAGGTATCCAGTAAAATCTCTTTTTCTATTTCCTCAAGATGATCATCCAAGGAGTTAATCTCTGCGGGCTGGCGCTCGGGGCGAGCAATTTTACTCTGTTCTTGGCCGCTGCTGTCGCCGTTAAGTTTAAGATCCGTAACCTCAATACGGTTTTTTTCACAAAGGGTAGCGGCTCGCTCAAGAATGTTTTCCAGCTCACGAACATTGCCTGGGAAGTTGTAATAACGCAGTGCATCCAGCGCCGAATTGGACAACTCAACGGCTTTGCCGTTGCTGCGGAGATGTTTGAGAAACTCCTTAGTAAGCGGTTCTATATCTTCAGGGCGCTGTCGCAGGCTGGGCATATGAATATCTATCACATTGAGTCTATAGAATAGGTCGCTGCGAAAGCTGCCCTCCATCACCGCATCTTGAAGGTTTTTGTGAGTGGCGCTAATCAGTCGCACATCTACCTCTACCTCGCTCTCTGAACCCACAGGTCGAACCCGTTTCTCCTGAATCGCACGGAGCAATTTAACCTGCATATCCAGAGGTAGATCCGCGACCTCATCGAGAAATAATGTGCCGCCAGATGCCGCCTGAAAAAGCCCCATCTTGTCTTCAATAGCACCGGTAAAGCTGCCCTTGAGATGACCAAAAAACTCCGACTCCATTAGATTGCTCGGAATGGCGCCGCAGTTCACCGGGGCGAATAGATTTTTAGCTCGAGCACTCTGCTGATGTATTGACCGTGCCGCCAGCTCTTTACCGGTGCCCGACTCACCGCTGATATGCATAGGTGCCTGACTGCGTGCCACCTTGGTGATTTGCTGACGAATATTCTGCATATGCTGTGATTCGCCGAGTAGCAGAGGTTCATCTATCATGCTCTTTATATGGGCAGCGTCAGGCAGTGACAGGGCGTTGCCAATTAGATTGCGTAAACGCGATAGGTTGACCGGTTTAGAGAGAAAATCAAAAGCCCCCAATTTAAGCGACTCAACTGCAAGCTCCACATTGCCATAGGCGGTTAACACCGCGATCGGCAGCTGTGGATGGTGCTTCTGCACATAGGCGACCAGGTCGAGACCACTGCCGTCGGGCAGGCGCATATCAGTTAGACATAGGTCGAAGGATTGTTGTTTGAGTTCGCTTTTGGCTTCCTTAACGGTTTCAACAGCTATTGCAGAAATACTCATTTTCGCCAATGTCAGCTTGAGTAGTTCGCGTAAATCCAGTTCATCATCAACGATCAGAACGGTCTTGTTCATTTTCTGCATTCCTTGGCAGTAGCTTGGCCGGGTCAGAAAAAACTATTTTAAAGTAGCCTTCTGATGAGCTTTTATACACATAGCTTAGTGTAGCGAAGTTGATTTCACAAAGTTCCCGAGCTATATAGAGACCGAGGCCTAAACCCTGTTTTTCGGTGGTAAAAAAGGGTTCAAAGATTTTATTTTTATTGGCGTCAGAAACGCCTTCGCCGCGATCGTAGATTTTTAGCATGGCCAGATTCATATCGGTCTGATAATCAAAGCGAATGGCCACCCAAGGCTGGCCGGTTTTCTTCTCTGAGTGACGCAGTGCATTACTGATTAAATTGACCAACACCTGTTGCAGTTGACTGCTATCAAATGGCGCATTAACAGACTGTGCTGAGGCGTCAATTTCGATCTGGGGATTGTTAAACAGATTACTCTCTTGCACCTGGGTTTTGCTCAGCATGCAATTAGCAAAGATATTGGTGACACTAATTTGAGGTGCCTGCTGTCGTGACAGTTGGAGAATATCCTGCACCAAATTGTCCATTCGGCTACTGTGGCGCAGCACCACATCCACCAGCTGCTGGTCCGCCTGATCCAACTGCGACTCCTGAAGCAGCTGTGCGGCGTGGCTAATGGCACCGAGAGGATTGCGTATCTCATGGGCAATACTTGAGGTCAGTGCCCCCAGAGAGCTGTTTTTGAGCTGCTGAGCATGTTGCGAAAGGGTCCGTGCATCTTCGATAAATAAAATCGTATCTACAACACTGTTGCTGTGAATTTCACTAAAGCTAATTTGCAGAGGAATATCGGAGTTTCTACACAGAAAGGTTGGCAGCTGCCGCTGTGGATTGGCCTTCCAATCATGATAGTAAGTTAGAAGTTCGGGCACCTGATCGAGGGAATCGTGGCGTGCGAGTAGTTTCTGACTATCACTTGGACCCAGTAAAAGGGACGCCCGCTCATTGAGCTGCTCGATACAAAAATCACTGTCAAAGACAATAATGCCGGTGAGCATCTTATTAAAAACCAGGTCATTGATATGCTGCAACCTTGTCGCCGCTCTGGATTCACTTTCGGCCAGCGCCTGTACCAGAGTCAAACGTTTGCTCAGATAGATAAAGATTACCGCAGTGGCAAATAGCAGAATACCGAAGACACCGCTGCGCACCACTTCCGTTTGTCCGCCGTCGCTGAAAAGAAATTCCGACATGGCTATAGAGACAGGGATAAAGCTGGCAATCGCAGCAATGGATAGCGCTAGCCTAGTCTTCAGAAAAGTGCCGGATGCGGCCACAGTAACCATTAGCAGATAGCCCATGGATCCGGCCATACCGCCAGAGCTGTAGAGCATCAGATTAATCGCCACCACATCCACCAGTAACATCGCAAATAGCAGAGTTTCGCTGAGCCTCCAGCGCAATAGTTGGAACAGTGGCAGATTGAGCAGGCTGGCTATTAGATAGGCTGCAGCGGTTGTGGAGAAGAGGTCGCTGTCACTGTCATCGAAATAGATGGGAGAGGAATCTAAGTGGCCCAGCCACAGCAGTAGGGCGGAGAGAAATAGCCTGTAGCTGGAATAAAACTTGAGTAATCTAGAGGCTGCGTGATTGCGCCGCGATGCTTCCTGCATACTGAGATCTCCATCCAAATTGGAGTTAAATCAACCAGCCTTTATCAGTCGTAGATTGTGGCTATAGCCAAACGCTTGTGTTGAG
>Ga0075467_10000444_pt1 | contig 32753 bp, 27 predicted proteins | sample DEB08_DNA_9_FD_75067 | JGI IMG/M metagenome (GOLD analysis project Ga0075467, IMG submission 75067) | Aqueous microbial communities from the Delaware River and Bay under freshwater to marine salinity gradient to study organic matter... | ecosystem: Environmental > Aquatic > Marine > Coastal ... | reverse complement strand
GTTTATTTTTTAAAGGAGTTTGTGAGCTCGTCGCTGCTCTCCTCGGTTACAAAGGGCTTGTTTATTTTTTAAAGGAGTTTGAGAGCTCGTCGCTGCTCTCCTCGGTTACAAACGGCTTGTTTATTTTTTAAAGGAGTTTGTGAGCTCGTCGCTGCTCTTCTCGGTTCCCAACTCACTAAAGCAACGGCTTTTATTTTGAAGCCTCGTAATTGAGGCCGATCAACCTACTAATAACGATTCAGACTAAATTGTAATATGAGTCTTCGTTTACCTGATTCCAGGCTATATGTCATCAAATTTTCTTGGTTTTAGAATTTGAAACCCTTCTCTTAGGGAAACAGAATTGTAGTTTCGAATATCGTCTGAAGCTAAATCCTGTAATCGATTGCTTAGATCTGTATTTTCCAATAGGGAAATAGGGGAACTATGCAAAATGCAAAGTTGACCAAACTATGGCGACCGCTAGATGTATATTTCTGTTTGAAAGTGGAATGTTTATTAGATGAGCTTCAATGAAGAGGATGAAAAATTGCTTTGGCGCTTTAGCGAAATGGGAAGCGACAAGAGGAGCTCGCCCACTGAGCTTTGCGGCTGAGCAAATTTTTAAGAGGAGGCATTGAGCAGCTAAATGATTTACGGAGATTGATAAATGAAAGATTGTCAAAAGTCTGTTTAGTATTCAATACAAATATGGTCGTCTTTAGCACCGATGGTAATTAGAACAGCTTTGCTTTAGCGAAAAATCAGAATTTTAATTCATTCAATTTACAGCTTATAGAACTTAAAGCTTTGGGTGCGATAATTGGCTTTCTCAAGATACAGGACGTAGAAACCAGAAGGTAAATTTGAAGTAGATAAAGCGTTAGTCTGCTTGGCGTTGAATTGCGCTTCGCTTAAGACGATTTGTCCTTTACTGTTATAAATATGTAGTCTGTTAAACGTTGTGCCTCCTTCAATATGTAATTCATTTTTCACTAGGGTAGGATAGATTTTTAATTGAGAATCTGATGTTTCTGGCAGACTTATATTAACGGGACTGCAAGTCGAAATGGAGTCGAGTTGGGAATAAACAAGGTTGCCATTTTTAAAATAGCAGCTAACTTTCCCTGCTCCTAATACAGCGGGAGTACCGCCTGGCGCATTAATTAGACTGAGCGAACCAATGCCTTCCACCCAAATGGGCGATTGGATATTAGTATTAGTAATAGTGGGCGAAAAGTAGTAGAAACGATGGTTTAGTCCATCTAAAAGAATACGTGGGATAATGGAATCTAAAACAAAGACACCACCTTCTGCGGGAAAGGGAGTGATAGGATTTTTCATCGTAAAAGAATCGCCTACGCTTAAAGAAAAATCATATAACAGAACTTCTTCATTACCTTTTCCACCGGCGGGATAGGAGAGGAAGACTCTTTGATTAGGCAGCTCTTCGCGAAAAAGAAAGCTGCGTGAAATATAATGGAAGCCATCTAGTACTTTGTAATTTACACCTTGGACTGTGGTATCGCTGTTAATGTAATATACATCCGTAAGGCAGCCGGAAAAGCAGCTGGTTAGATGCCATTCATAGGCGCCATCTAGCATTGGAATATAGCTTTGAGACTTGCTGGTAAGTTGCATTAGAAGCATGGCCAAAAGGATTAAGCTTCTCTTTAGGGTCTTTTTTAGGATAGAATCAATAGCATCTTTCGAGATTATCATACCTACATTTAAGATTAGACGTTAAAGATAGCGAATAGCAAAGGAAGCCTTGGTAGTGAAATCTTTGCTGGAATTAAATTTTAGCCAATGCGAAGGACCTGCTTTTCCGCTAGCTTAGTTACTTTTGCCAATAATTTCCTCTATGCAGAGATTGATCAAATGCCTTTTACAATTCGCGCCATTGCTGCTATTGCTGACAATGGCTAGTCAGCCGCTAAAGGGGCAAGGAGAATTGAAGCATAGCCATCAGTATAGTTTTTTAAATAAACAGGAGAGTTATTTTATTGATACGACCTTGAACGACATGCGCTGGTATCATCAATTGAATGCGGCGCAGAAGGACTCGTATGGGAGGCTGGTACTAACGAATTTGGGTTCGGCTCGCAACAATTTGTTAATTCCTACGGTTGGTGATTTTTGGACTTATCAGGGCTTTGGCGCTTTTGATGATTACTTTTCTAGTCCGAATACCATTCCTTATTACCAAGTGCGTTCACCTCTTACCGATGCGTGTCATCACAATGGTTACGACAGGGGGCAAACCTTTAGCATACTGCATACGCAAAACATTAATAAGCGCTGGAATGCTTATATTAAATATCGTCGCTTAAATAGTTTGGGCTTCTATGCAAATAACCAAAATAAGCAATCTAGTTTCACTTTTAGCACCTCCTATTTAACTAAAAATAAGGTCTATTCTGTACGAGCCTCTTTTGCCAGTGAAAAGATGGAATTGCAAGAATTTGGCGGAATTGCAGGAGACTCGGTTTTTACCGATAATCTGCAAAGTTCGCGGGTAGTAATTAATCCGCGCTTAACCGCGGATAATCGTATTCTTTATAATCGCGATTTCTTTGTTGATCATAAAATAGATTTACTGCAGCTTTTCAGTAAAAAGCCAAAGAAAGCGCCATTGGATACTACTCAGGTTGATTCTTTAGGTCTTGATAGTATCGCGCCAATTGACACGCTTGCTTTAATTAGCGATAAGCCAGAAGTTGAAACCAAAAGACGTGGTGCTATTTATTTGGGCCATACCTTTCGCTACAACCGACGCGCCCAGGTTTATGAAGGAAATAGCAGTAGCTATTATGCTAATTACTTTTTTAATACCGGGAGTTATAGCGATAGCTTAGCCTACGTTGGGGTAGAGAATACCTTGTACTTAGAAAGTACGATTGGCGACACTAGTCAGTTTGAGCTGAAGGCAGGAGTGAAGAGCTTGTATACCGAATCTGGTAATGCCTACTTTAATTTATCAGCGAATAACTTGGGTTTGATCGGTAAAATTAGAGGGAATTACCGTGATAAATTTGAATTACAGGGTTCGGTAGATTTTATACTAAGCGGTCCTTTAGCGGGTAACTTTGCCTTGGCGGGAGAGCTGGAAACCATGATTTATGGGAAATTACGGGCCTTTGGTTCGTACAGGCTTCAAAATAAAACCCCCGATTTTTTAGGGCTTTATTATTACAGCAATAATTTCATTTGGAATAACAATTTTAGTCCGGAACTGAGTAATACGATTACCGCAGGATTGAAGTGGCAGAAAAACAATTACCTGCAATTTAAAACTTGGACCAATCAGAACATGCTCTATTACGATTCAGAAAGCAGAGCGCAATCGGCTAATTTGGTGGCCTATTCATCATTGGAACTAAGACAAGATTTTGAGTTTTGGAAATTCTTACATTTTGATAACCGCATTAGTTATCAACTAGCTTTGGATGGAGAAGAGTACATGCCTTTACCCGAGTTGTTTAGTCGCAATGCCGTCTATGTGGATTTCAAGTTATTTAAGGGTGTTTTGGGATGTTTGTTAGGTACTGAGTTGAATTACTATAGCGAGTTTAATAGCCCATCTTATAATCCTGCCTTGGGTCGTTTTTATATCGCAAATGAGTATCCTATTGGCAATTTTCCGGTCCTGGATCTATTCGCTCAGTTTAAATTATCGAAGGCGATTATCTTCTTGAAAATTGAGAACAGCACGGCGGGTCTTACCCCCTATAATTATTTTGCCGCACCGCATTTTCCTTTAAATGATAGAGTTTTACGCTTCGGGGTAAATTGGCGGTTTTTTAATTAAAGACTTTAAGTGTTGGGCTATCGCTAAAGGGCGAGCCATGTATTCTTCTAAACCCAAGTGGGATGTAAGTTCTGGCCTTAGACCTCTCTTAAATAGTGGGTTTTAAGTCTAAGCGCTGAAGCAATAGCGGGCTGTAACGAAGGGCTATGGAGCCGAAAAGCGTTTTCCAGAATAGGCTTAGCGGTGTTTTTCCCATAAAGAATCTGAGACTATAATTTCACGCCGAGCTCAGGTTCATAGTAAACTTGATTTGGTAAAGACCAAAAATTAGTGTCCCATCTCGGGCTATTTTTTAGTGGATGACTATTTAATTGAAGTCAAGAATTATTGATATCATTACTTGTGATTAGCCTAAACTTTTGCACGAAGTGAAAATGATTCAGAAAATAGCAGATTTGAAGTGTTCCACTATGATATTTAAAAGGACATTATTTTTCCTTTTAGCTTCTCTATTGTGTTTTTCCATGCAAGGGCAAACAAAATGGGAAATTGAGCGCGAGAAGGAACATGGTGTTTTGAGATTAAAAATAGATGGGATGTCTTTGGACGACTATTATTATTTTATTTTTATCAACCCAAAAACTAAGCAGTTCGATACCCTTCGAAATAGAGAGATGCATCTTGATGTGGGGAACGCTGAAAAAGGATATTCCTATACAATGGGCCAGTTGCTAAAAGTGATGCCCAAAGATTTATATGGCCAGAAGAGCCAAATTATATATGGCGACTGGTCTTATGTGAGTTTCCCAGTTCTCGGGCTTTCGCAAGCGCAGATTGTTGCCGTTAAAAGTGAAACGAAGAGTACCATGCGAATTCACTTTGAGTTTGAAGGCACGGATACATCAGACTATGTTTTTCAATTGAACTTTCAGGAAGGGGATTTTTTGATAGAAGCCCCAATTTTGAAACACTATGCCTTGTCCAAGCAATATAGGAAAGACCAGAGTTCGATTAAGAAAAGCGAAATTCTCGGCACTCCATTTAAATTGCTGCAAGAACTCTCGGTGAATTCAAGTCAAACGAATAATGTCAATTTGAGTATAATAAACATTGGCAATCCGGAAGCACTGATGTGCTTCCCCTTTTATGACAAAATTCGATATTCGAGCCAAACAGAATCTTCGCTTCATACTATTGAGCATCCCTATTACACCAAGATCAAATATCCTTCTCCTTCAGTCCAAATATCTGCCCCCGAGTATATGGCGAGCGACCCTAAACGAGATGTTTATTGCGTGGAAAATATTTACGTAAAGCCTGTCTATTTGTATCGTCCCTTGGATTATAAAAGCGTTAGAAACAGAAGCAACCTTCAGGTAAATAGGAAGCGAAGAAAGGCAATAGATGATACCACTTTTCTTCGTTTAGAGTCCTTCATAGAAGCCACCTTGTTTTCAAAAAGTAACCAATGCAATCAGCCCTACTATTCAGTTTCGGAAGTCGATTTTCCATTTAATCATGACAGTATAATTTCTTTAGAGATCACCGAAACGCTTTTCAGACTGCCAAGAGAAGATTCATTAGGCTTGGCTAAATACACCAAGCGCTTAAACAAAGCCATCGCCAAAGCAGAGAAACGAGCAAAAAAGAATAGTATCACATTCTTTAAACGTAGAAATAAAGTCTGGAGTTCTAACGACCCATATCAGCCCACGTGGAACGCACAGACCTTGCCGATGCCCGACTACGATGTTGATATTCCAAAACAATGCGATAGTCTTCTAATTAGGCAGCCCTCGAGAAACTACTTAAACAATGGCTACTATAGTTGGGAAGCGGTGGAGCCCTGCCTTGACATGCAAAATCCCCATGACGATATCCAAGAGTATTATGCTCTGGTACTTAATCCTTATACCATGAAGCCTCATGACCCAGAAGTACTCTTTGGTCCGAAATTTAGGGAGGTGGTTTATAAAGAAGTACAAAAGGAGTACAATCGGCTCCAAGTCTTAAAGCAAGAAATAGATTTCCCTTTTAATGTGCATCATTATAAACCAGAGCTCAGAAGGCAATTTATTTGGGGCTTAGATCAGAGACATGTGATCATCTACTATGGAAATGAAGGAGAATTTAGTGCCTATCAAAAGCTTAAGATACCGCATGAAAGATTCAAATAAAGGTTCATGGCAGATTTCCATCAGGCTGTGCCTGTGAGTTGCCCAAGATATTAAAGCTTTTTGTTGAATCTCAAAGAGTTGGTAATGAAGACTTAAGAACTAAGTCTTTTGATTCTTCTTTTTGGCCGCGGGGAATAAGATATTGTTCAGAATTAAGCGGTAGCCGGGAGAGTTCGGATATAGGGCCAATTCTGTTTTAGGATCGCCTACGCGATGCTGGTAGTCTTCGGGGTCATGACCGCCGTAAAAGGTCCAAGTGCCTTCCCCTAGTTCACCGTGAATGTAACGCGCTTCTCCGTAAGGTTTGAATTCGCCTAAAATGAGAACATCACTTTTTATGAGGCTAGAGCGAAAAGCGGTAGTCTGTCCCATAAAACCTTTTACTACCTGATTGTGATTTTGAGTAAGCATAGTGGGAACAATGTCCCATTTGGCAGAAAACTCAAAGAGACTGAAAAAGTCATCTTCTGGTTTTACTTTGCGATTATCGGTCACATCAATATTACTAAACTCATATCGGTTAGGGTTTTCAATTAGGGTGAAATCCTTAAAAGCCAAAGTCTGCGTATAGTCGAGTTTATTATTGTAATTAGGTTCGGAAGGGTCGCCATCGAACATAGGTTCGCAAATGTCAACACCGCTGCTGGCGAGGCTAATATCATAACTATCTGTAGCCGAACACATGGCGAATAAGAAGCCCCCGCCAATGGTGAATTCCTTAATCTTTTTCGCCACAGCTTCTTTTAACTCGCTTACTTTCGAAAAGCCCAGTGCTGCCGCAGAAGCCTCCATATCGGCTTTTTGCTGAATATACCAAGGGGCGTTTTTAAAGGCGGCATAAAAGCGACCATACTGTCCCGTAAAATCTTCATGATGGAGGTGCAGCCAGTCGTAGCGGGGCAAAAGGTTGTCTAATACTTCCTGATCATAAACTACATCGTAAGGGATTTCGGCATAGGTGAGAACCAAGGTTACGGCATCATCCCAAGGTAATTTTCCTTTAGGAGAATACACCGCAATTTTGGGTGCCTTCTCTAATTTCACCACTGCCTGATTTACCGCTGGGCTACTTATACTATTGCGAATACTTTCTGCATCAGCATCGCTAATGGCGCTGTAGCTTACATTCCTAATTTGACATTCTAATTTCAAAGTTTCATTAAAAGGCATCATGAAACTGCCGCCGCGATAGTTTAATAACCATTCTACCGTAGTGCCTCTTTCAATGGCATAATAGGCAATTCCGTATGCTTTTAGATGTTCTTTTTGTTCTTTTTCATCCATTGGGATTAACAAATGAATGGCACTCAGCTTAAGGCTGATTAGGCATAAAAGAACCAAAAAACTTAGTCTATTAAAATGGGAAATCATCATTTTCGTTACCAGTATTAAATTCTGAGCCGCCTCCTCCCGGTGCTCCGCCCAGATAGCTGTCACTATTAATTTTCGATTCTAAAATCATGGGGCTAGCATCTACATTTTCTAAATCGGAGAAGCGGGCCATTGATCCTTGGAAGCGTAAACGTACATCCGCTAAACTACCGTTACGGTGCTTGGCAATAATAAGCTCTGCTTTTCCTTCGGCTGGGTCGCCATCTCTAAAAGTTTCAATGTCGTAATATTCGGGACGATATATGAAACATACGATATCCGCATCTTGCTCAATCGCTCCCGATTCTCTCAGGTCAGAAAGCTGTGGTCTTTTATCTCCTGCTCTCGATTCTACCGCACGACTTAACTGCGACAAGGCAATTACGGGCACATTTAGTTCTTTCGCAATACTTTTTAAGGAACGCGAAATGGTGGAAATTTCTTGCTCGCGGTTACCACCCTGACTTTTTTGTCCCCCTACCGTCATTAACTGTAGGTAGTCAATTACAATCATCCCGATATTATGTTGGGCTTTTAAACGGCGACACTTCGCACGTAAGTCGAAAACACTAAGTGCGGGCGTATCATCGATAAAAAGCGGTGCATCTTCTAAGGCGCGTACCTTAGTCAGTAGCTGTTGCCACTCGGCATCATCGAGCGTTCCTTTTCTCAGCTTCTCAGAGTTGAGTCCTGTTTCACTAGAAATTAAACGGGTGATAAGCTGAACCGCTGCCATCTCCAGCGAGAATACCGCTACCGGAGTTTTATGATCTACCGCCATATTCCGGGCCATCGATAATACGAAGGCGGTTTTACCCATACCCGGACGAGCGGCGAGGATAATTAAATCCGAAGGCTGCCAACCTGCTGTTATCCTATCTACCTCAGTGAAACCTGAAGGAACCCCCGAAAGACCTTCCTTTTTACTGATTTCTTCAATTCGCGTAATCGCTTCTCTAATAAGGTCTTTGGCACTCTGATAGTTCTTTACAATATTGCTGTGGGCTACCTCAAAAAGTTCTTGTTCTGCCTCATCTAAAAGGTCAAAAACATCGGTAGTTTCATCGAAACTTTTATCGATAATATTGCTGGAAACGCGAATCATCTCGCGCTGAATATGCTTTTGTACAATAACCCTCGCGTGGTACTCGGAGTGGGCAGAAGAGGAAACTTTGTTACTCAGTTCTATTAAGTACTGTTCTCCCCCGGAAGCTTCTAATTCGCCATTTTGACGAAGCTCGTGTGCTACCGTTAAAATATCTACCGGCTCGCTTCGACCAAATAATTCCTTAACCGTTTTAAAAATTAAGGCATGCTGCGTTTTATAAAAACTTTCGGGCGATAAAATGTCGATTACCGAGTTTATCGCGCCATTATCAATTAGTACCGCGCCTAAAACAGCTTCCTCAAAACTGATTACCTGAGGCGGAATACGTCCCTGATCGAGGGCGATTACGCTCGGTTTTTTTTTGGTGCTGAAAGAATTTTGCGGACTTTTGTTATTATCCATGCTCAATTACAAGGGTTTAGATGGAAAAGGATTAGCTTTCAAAAATAATTATTGTGATTGGCTTAAGGCAATTTATACGACATTGTTTTCAACACGCTCTCGTTTTGGTGCTAATCGCCTCATGCTCAAAGCAAGAAGCACCTTATCCAGTAGTTAGCTTCACTTACGTAGATGCGGCCTCTGTGAATTTTGGCGATACCCTAAGATTGGGTTTTGAAAGTAGCAACAGTACAAGCTATAAGCTTAGTTTATTGCAAGGTTCTCGAGTTTTTACGCTTCCGCAAAGAGAGGTTTTTAGAGAGGGAAATACGGTCGACCTAGAACTGGTTTTTAATGAGCCTTACTTAGAAAGTGGAACTTACGATTTGCGTTTACAGGTAGAGAATGCTGACAAGGGAGCTAGCACATTTTCTTCGCTTCGCTATACGGGTTTGGCTTTGGCCCAGAGAGGTTTTGCCCTTTTGGGAGAAACGAGCTTGGAATTGGTAGATAACAATCAAAATCGCATTAGTTTTCCACTAGCAAGGCCTTTTGATGCATTAAAGGTTTCTTCGCGCGATTCCTTAATTTATTTGGCCGCTTTCGCAGATGAGCCAGTAAAAGTGAGACGATTAAAAGACTTTCAATTGCTCCGAGAATTACCATTGGTTCAGGCGCCTGGCTTTCGCAATTATTATCAGTTTATAAAGTCGGTAGAGGGTTTGTATTTACTGCGCACCGATGGTGATATAGACTATTTGGAAGAAGGCGCCGTGCAGGCATCCACTAGTTTACCTGCCGGAAGAACGGCTCGTAAGGGCTGTGTTTTAAATGAAAAGTTAGTGGCCGTAAGCTACGATCAGGCAGGTTTAAATCCGCAACTGGAATTTTATAATAGTAGCTTAAATGGAATTTTTCAAAGTTATCCTTTGAGCGGTTCCAATCACGTGATATTCCCGCTGCAGGGAAATCAGGATGTTGGGGTTTTACTGCGAAGAAACAGTAAGTGGGAATTACACATCTACAATAGTGCAAGCCAAAATTTAAGCTTGGAGTATATTGGAAACGATCAAATACCCTTGGCCGGATCAGCCACCATACAAAGTCAGCTGCTAATGTTTAGCACCGATCAGGAATTATATCGCGCTTTTGTGTTTGGGTCTAGCATACCCATTGCAATACAGAGTGGAGCGCATAAAAATTTTCAGTTAAGCCGTTTCGATCAAGGACTTTATTTACAAAAAGCTAACACCGTTTACCGCCTCAATTTGGATAATAATCTGCAATTTGCGGCCTCAAAATTTGATGTACTTCAAGATTATGATATTCTCTACAATAAATAAAAAGTCCACTTTATTTTTAGCGGCAGCCCTTGGCTTATTTAGTTTAAAATCAGAGGCCCAGGCTTTATTAGCTCGTCAGGCTACGGTGAGTTTCCCTACCACTAATGAGTTGCAAACCAACAGTGAAACTTTGGTTTTAGTAAACCAATCGGCCTATCCCATTGCCATAGATAGCGTAGCCCGTTTCAATTATTATGGCAATAAAGTTTTTCGCGCCTTAGATAGCAACTTTGTAATCTTAGGCGGAGATAGTATTTCGGTTACCATAGAATTTTCTCCTGAGCATAATATGCTGCACAATCAGGCCTTGGTTTTTAAATCGGCTAGTGGATTTGGACATTATCCAGTGGGCCTAAATGGCCAAGGGACTTTTTCTAAAAGCTATTACAGTACCACCGAAAACAAAGCAGAAGAAGTTCTAAAAACGGCTTTAAATAACAAGCTTGCGGCGGGTTATAATTCGCTAGGTTATAATACGGCTCGTGACAATATGTATGCAACCCTTGACAATTCGGGGGGGCAAGTTACTTGCGTATATACCGGTAGAACAGCAACCTTTAATTCGCGTTCGGGGGCTAATACTAATAGCTTCAATTGTGAGCATACTTTTCCCCAAGGCTTTTTCAGTTCGAATGAGCCGATGAAAAGTGATATTCACCACCTTTTTCCCACCGATGTTACCGCGAATAGTCGACGAGGAAACGATCCTTTTGGAGTAGTGAGCAGCAGCAGCTGGAGCCAAGGTGGCTCTAAATCGGGAGGCGGTAAATTCGAACCACGCGACGCCCAAAAAGGCGCGAGCGCTCGAGCGATGATGTATTTTGTAATTCGCTATCAAGACTATTCCAATCATTTCGCAGGACAAGAAGCGATACTGAGAACTTGGCACGATAACTTCCCACCCACGGCGAATGAAATTGCACGTAATAATGGCATTTTTGCCTTGCAGAATAACCGCAATCCCTTTATCGATTACCCGCAATTTATCGAACGCATTAGCGACATCAACGCCACGAGTACCGCCACGGCTAATTATTCGGCTTATTATTCTGATGATACCATTATGCTTGCGCAAGGAGCGGGTTCTTTTGACTACTCTTTTGTTATTTACAATCGCGGTAACGAGGATATGACCTTCCGCAATTTCCAGTTAAGCGATCCTAATTTGAACTTTGCCAATGGCAATCCAGGCGTAATTACTTTAAGCCCCGGCGATCATGCACAAATTGTCATCAGCTTTGATGGTAGTTTGAGCTATAGTACCACTTTGCAGTTTATTGAAGAAGGACAAGGCAGCCTGCCCCAAACCGTAGATATTCAATCGGGTCCGCAGCTTAGTAGCGCCGAAGCTGCACTGCAGAATGTTTCTTTTTATCCCAACCCTAGCAATGGAATTATTCAGGTACAAGGTTATGCCCGCTTAAAGCAGATGAGTTTGAACGATGCTTGGGGTAGAAATTGGCCTATCACTTTAGATCGTGAAATAGATCTAAGGTATTTACCCGCGGGTATTTATTTTATCCGTTATCAGCTAAAAGGTGAAAACAGCTATTACAGCGAGAGACTGTTGATTAAGTAAATCGAGGTTCGATTTAGAGCATTAAAAAATCCCCGTTGGAGATACTCCAACGGGGATTTTTTTAGTGTATGAATAGATGTGCTTATTTATAAGCACCCATTTTTTCAAATTTGCTTAATCGCTTCTCTAAAAGTTTGTCGGTGTCTATTTTCTTTAACTTGGAGATTTGCCGTAATAACTCATCCTTTAAAAGACTAAACATCTCTTCGGGATTGGTGTGTGCTCCACCTTGGGGCTCTTCAATAATCCCGTCAATTAGTTTATTGCCCAACATATCTTGTGCAGTGAGCTTTAAAGCGTCAGCCGCTCTTTGCTTATAATCCCAAGAGCGCCATAAAATAGAGGAACAGCTTTCGGGAGAAATAACCGAGTACCAGGTGTTTTCTAGCATTAAAACCTTATCGCCCACGCCTATTCCTAAAGCACCTCCCGAAGCGCCTTCGCCAATTATCACACAGATAATGGGTACTTTTAAAATAGACATTTCGTAAATATTACGGGCAATGGCTTCGCCTTGTCCACGCTCTTCGGCTTCCAAGCCGGGGAAGGCTCCCGGAGTATCGATAAGCGTTACTACGGGACGGTTAAACTTTTCGGCCATTTTCATCAGGCGTAAAGCCTTGCGATATCCCTCGGGGTTAGCCATCCCGAAATTGCGGTATTGACGCATCTTAGTATTAACGCCTTTCTGTTGCCCAATAAACATAACTGGCTCATCGCCTAGCATACCCCAGCCACCTACCATGGCTTTATCGTCTTTTACGTTTCTATCGCCATGTAATTCGATAAACTCACCATTAGTCATGGCATTTATATAGGCTAAAGTATAGGGTCTTTGCGGATGGCGAGAGAGTTGTACCCTTTGCCATGCGCTTAAATCCTTGTATATGCTTTTGCGTGTACTCTCTAGTTTTTTCTCAAGCTCTTTTAGAGTTTTGCCCATATCTACTTGGGTTTCAGTCTCTAATTCTTTTGTCTTTTCTATCTGAAGTAGAATCTCCTCAACAGGTTTTTCAAAGTCTAGGTATTCCATAATTGTCCCTCTTTATATCTTGCAAATATGTAAAAATATGCCAATCGATTAGTACTTAAGGTTAGTTCGACTGTAAATTATAGCCTCAGATTTTCAATAAAAGGAAAAAGCAAGTCTAGATCGTACGGCTGTAGCGGACTACAGCAAATGAGCTAGGAGTAGGATTTTCGCTTTTATTGGGAAATCCATTTTAGCTCCCTTCTAAAAAGCGGCTTTGCTAGCCTCAGCTTGATTTCCTTTATTTAGGTGCGATATAGTATAGATAAGCGCCAATAAAGCCGAAAACTATATTGGGAATCCATACAGCCAGTAAAGGTGATAAGCTTCCCACCGTGGCGAAAGTAGTAGAGATTTGCATGAAGAATATGTAAGTAACGCAAAGTACCAGACCTATGGCTACATTAAGACCTAGACCTCCGCGGGTTTTTTTGGAGGAGATACTAACTCCAATTAATACCAAAATATAAGTGGCAAAGGGCCAAGAGGTGCGTTGGTGTTTTTCAATGAGGTAAAAATTGGTATTTTCCGAACCCCTCAAGGTTTCCGCTTCAATAAAATCATTTAGTTCGGGCGTGTTCATCATCTCCACTGTGTAAAGTCGGGGTACAATATCAGCGGCATCAAAATCAAAGCTGCGGGTTAGTTTTCGTCCTTGTTCTAATTCTTCCTTCCCGTTTTCATCAATGGTTCGGATATCATAATTTTCTAAGGTCCAAACATTAATGGTGGTGTCTAAGCGGATAAAGTCCGCTTTTAACTTGTAGCTTAAGGTGTTGCCCGTAAATATTTCGTAGGTGAAATGGTAGCCGGAATTTCGTTTGGTATTGTAATTCTCGAAGTAAATAATATGGCCAGGCTTTATCTGGCGGTGGATGTCTTTAAATCCTTCATTTTCCTTTTTATCGATGTAGGCATGCTGAAATTCCAAGCGCTGAACATTGGTGTAAGGAATTACAAAATGGCTCAAAAACAGACTAATACTTGCCACAATCGTTGCGGAAACAAAGTAAGGGAACATCATTCTTTTAAAACTAACTCCTCCCGTTAAAATGGCCACAATCTCGGTATTTGCGCTCATGCGGGAGCTAAAGAAAATGGTCGCAATAAACACAATCATCGAGCTAAAGAGATTGCCGTAGAAAACTAAAAAGTTTAGGTAGTAGTCTAAGATGATTTCTCGGGTGCTAGCACCACGGGTGATAAAATCATCAATTTTTTCTGAGATGTCAAAAACAATAGCGATGGCCAAGATTAAGGCAATGGTTAAAAAGAAAGTTCCAAGGAATTTCTTGATGATATAGAGATCAATGATCTTGAAAATCTTCACAGGCGCTGAGATACTTTAATTACCATTTGCTCTTTCCAGCTGGCAAAGGTGCCGGCCTCAATTTGTTTACGAGCTTCTCCTACTAACCAAATATAGAAGCCTAAATTGTGTACACTGGCTATTTGTCGGCCTAAATATTCATTAGCGGCAAATAAATGTCTTAAATATGCTTTTGAATACTGCGTATCTACGAAAGTGGGACCATTTGGGTCAAGAGGACCGAAATCATCTTCCCACTTTTTATTTTTAATATTTATAATGCCTTCGCTCGTGAAAATCATGCCGTTGCGTCCATTTCTAGTCGGCATTACACAGTCAAACATATCTACCCCGAGTGCAATGTTTTCTAAAATATTGGCAGGCGTACCCACGCCCATTAAATAACGGGGTTTGTCTGCTGGTAAAACGCTGCAAACAGTATCCGTCATGGCGTACATTTCCTCGGCCGGTTCTCCAACCGAAAGACCACCAATAGCATTGCCATCGGCGCCAAACTCGGCAATAGCTTCGGCGCTTTTAATGCGCAAATCGGTATAGGTACTTCCTTGAACAATTGGGAAAAGCGTTTGCTCATAGCCATAAAGCGGCTCATTCTCACTAAGCCAAACTCCGCATCGTTTTAACCAGCGGTGGGTCATTTCCATAGATAGGCGCGCATACTCGTATGTACTCGGGTAAGGCGGGCATTCATCAAAAGCCATAATGATATCTGCACCAATATTGCGCTGGATTTCCATGGATTTTTCGGGACTAAAAAAATGCCTAGAGCCGTCGATATGCGATTTAAAAGCCACGCCTTCTTCACTGATCTTATTATTGTTGGATAAGCTATAAACTTGATAGCCACCACTATCGGTGAGAATTGGTCCCTGCCAATTCATAAACTGATGTAAGCCACCGGCGCGATTTAAAATATCGGTGCCGGGGCGCAGATATAAATGATAGGTGTTTCCCAAAATTACTTGGGCTTTAATATCCTCTTCCAGTTCGCGCTGATGCACGGCCTTCACCGTTCCAACGGTGCCAACAGGCATGAAAATAGGAGTTTTTATCTCGCCATGCGCAGTGCTAATGGTACCACTGCGGGCTTTAGATTTGGGGTCTAGATGTTCGAGCCGAAATTGCATTCGGCAAAAATACGTGGAATAAGGGAGATGAAGATGAGAATATTTTTAGCCATTATTTTAAAAGCTAATTCGTTGGGCTATCTTCAAGAACTATCTTTGCGCTTATGCAGATGCTTTTACCATTAGCCTTGTGGCTGCTAATTTGCTTGGCTCTTATTATTATTCACTATCAACGCTTTCATCGCTTGCGCAAAGGCTTGCGCAATAGTATGGTAGAGGAGGTGAGGGCGCAGGTGATTCCGCTTTCAATTATTGTGGCGGCACGTAATGAAGCGCACAATATCAAAGATTTTCTTCCCGTACTTTTAAAACAGGATCATCCAAATTTTGAAGTGTTGCTAATTAATGATGGCAGTACCGATAAAACGGAATTGCTATTGGCCGAGATGTCCAAAGATTTCGAGTATCTACGCGTATTTAATCGTCCTGCAGAAGGGAAAAAGAAAGCGATAAGTTATGCGATTAGTCAAGCGAAGCATGAGGCGCTACTTTTTACTGATGCAGACTGCTGGCCTTCTTCTTTTCAGTGGGCGCGTAAAATGTCGGCTCTCTTAAGTGACCACGATTTAGTGCTTGGCTTTGGCGGATTAATTGGTCCGAAGAGCTTCGTTACTGGACTGAGTATTTTTGAAACCTTCCAAACCGCCAGTGCCTATTATTCGGCTGCTTTAGCTCATAAACCCTATATGGGAGTGGGGAGGAATATGGCTTACAATAAAAGCATCTTTAAACGCGCGGAAGGTTTTTCCGAACATAGTGCGGTGCTTTCTGGCGATGACGATTTATTTGTTTCTTCTCTCGAAAATGCCCGGGTGAAACTTCAGTTTAATGATGATAGTTTTACATATTCAGATGCCCCAACGAGCATGGAGCAGTGGTGGCTGCAAAAGCGTCGTCATTATTCGGCTTCTTTCAAATACCCCATCTCGCGTAAGCTTGGCCTGGGCCTAGAAGGTTTACTACAGTTGTTTTATTACTTGTTACTGCCCTTGGTTTTAATGCTAGCTGCTAAACAGGTCTTGTTTGTATTTTTCATAAGATACGTTCTAATGCTAGCAATGGCTAAACCTTTAGCGATGCATTTCAAAGCTTGGCAGGAGTGGTTGGTTTTTCCTTTATGGGAATTTTCATGGTCTTTATTAACCACCCTTATTCATCTACAAAATCTTATTCTTGGGCCCCGAAAAACTTGGTAATTATGGAATTGATTAATAAATACTTTCCTAAACTTAGCGACTTGCAAAGAGAGCAGTTTAGTCAATTGCAAGCTTTGTACGATGAATGGAATGCCCAAATTAATGTCATCTCCCGCAAGGATACGGAGCATTTTTATGAGCGCCACGTTTTGCATTCCTTGGCAATAGCAAGGGTTTGCGAATTTTATCCTACCGCTCAGATTTTAGATATCGGCACCGGTGGTGGTTTTCCTGGCATTCCTCTGGCAATTCTTTTTCCGCAGGCTTCTTTCACTTTGGTAGATAGCATAGGGAAGAAGATTAAGGTAGTGAATGAAGTGGCGTCGGCCCTAGGACTAAAAAATGTGCGCGCTGAGCATTTACGTGCCGAGCAATTGAATGAAAGTTTCGATTTTATTGTGTCGCGCGCGGTTACCCAGATGCCGCGTTTTATGACTTGGACGCGTGGTAAAATTCGCAAGGGTGTTTCGGCAGGATCAAAGGCTAATGGTATCTTGTACTTAAAAGGTGGTGATCTTAAAGAAGAGCTAGCCAATTACTCTCGTGCCAAGGTTTATGATATTCCTCGCTTTTTTGAGGAGGAGTTTTTCGAAACGAAGAAAGTAGTTTATCTCAAAGCGTAATTTGTTTTATACTATCGCGGAACTTGAGGAAACGATAACTATACCTAAAAGCACGAAGTCCTTTTAGGTATAACCGTCCTACTTGTTGGAAGGAGGAATTTTCGCAAATTTTGCTTAGAAAATATTTAAAAGGGAAGCCTAAAGGCTCTTAATTATGCGGATCACTAAAAGCAGTATCCTCTAAAAACTTATAGTCGCTTAAAGTTCTTAAGAAAGCTGCTAAAGCTTGCTTTTGACCGGCACTCCAATTTCGGCCAATGCCCGCCGCTTTCATATTTGGGTCTATATTCGGATGTAAATGTCCTCCGAAATTATAGAAGCCAATTAGGCTGTCTAAATTGGGAATACTACCATCGTGCATATAAGGGAAGCCAAACTCCACGTTGCGCACACTGGGAACTTTAAATTTACCCACATCTTGGGCTTTACCCGTAATACGAGCACGACCTTCATCGGTGTAAACGGCTTTGAGACCGTTGTTTATAAATTGTAAATCTCTACCAAAGGCTCCGAAGAGGTAGGCCGTTTCTCTTTCACCATGACAATGAAAACAATCGCCGCCGAAGCCTCCGTTGGGATCGAAATCGGAGGTGAATAATTCGTAGCCACGCTGCTCTAATTCGGTAAATGTTGCGCCGCTTTGTAAGCGGATAACCGAGTCAAATTTAGAGTTAGCCGAAATTAAAGTCCGCTCAAATTGGGCTATCGCTTTACCGAGGTTTTCGGAGGTGATAGTACTATTGCCAAAAGCCGCTTTAAACATGGGTGGGTACATGGGATTTGCCTGCAAGCGGGCAACGGCAGTGGCTAGATCGTTATCCATTTCAATCGGATCTTCAATCGGTACTAAAGCTTGCTCTTCGAGCGTAAGTGAACGCCCATCCCAAAAGAAATTATCGTGGAAAGCTAAGTTGAAAAGCGGCATGGCCTTGCGAGTGCCAAAGGTGCCATTTATTCCCACCGAAGTGGCTGTGGCATCAGTAAACGCGCGCTCTTGTATATGGCAGCTTCCGCAAGATTGGGTGCCATCTCCCGAAAGGGCCTTTTCATAAAATAAGAAGCGGCCTAGTTTTATCCCTTCTTCCGTAAGGGGATTACCCGGTTGAATATTGGCGGGTGGAAAACCGGCAGGAACTTCTAAAGCATAAGGAGTACCAAAACTTTGGCTCGGAGCAGTCGGTTCGTCTTCTTTGCATTGCGCAAAAACGAGGACACTAAGTCCGATACTGGCGAGGGCTAAACTTTTGGCGTGCTTCTTCATTTTAAAATCCTTATTGCTTCAAAGTTCTTTTATTTTACTCAGTTTTAAAGTGACTGTAATTACGCCACTTTTCCACTAAGGCTTGCATATCTTCGGGTAAGTCTGAATTAAACGACAGAGCCTCTCCTGAAGTTGGGTGCGTAAAGCCTAGAGTCTTGGCGTGCAGTGCCTGACGTGGGCACACAAGGAAGCAGTTTTCTACAAATTGCTTGTATTTTGTAAAGGTCGTCCCTTTCAATACTTTATCGCCACCATATTCCTTATCATTAAACAAAGTATGGCCAATATGTTTCATGTGAACGCGAATTTGGTGGGTACGTCCTGTTTCCAATTTACACTCCACTAAGGTTACATAACCTAAGCGTTCTACCACTTTGTAATGGGTTACTGCGTGCTTGCCAATTTCATCCTCATCCTCGTAAACCTTAAAGATCTTGCGGTTTTTTAAACTGCGACCAATATTGCCGGTAATGGTGCCCGAATCTTCTTCCACATTACCCCAAACTAGCGCATGGTAGGTTCTTTGGGTAGTGCGTTCGAAAAACTGATTAGCCAGGTGAGCCATCGCTTTTTCATTGGCCGCCACTACCATAATACCGCTGGTATCGCGATCTAAACGATGCACCAAACCGGGTCTTTCTTTATCTAAACCGGGTAAATTTTGAAACTTAAAAAGTAGTGCATTAACTAGTGTACCATCGTAATTGCCAAAGCCAGGATGCACCACCATTCCTGGTTCTTTGTGTAATACAATTACATCTTGATCTTGGTATAAAATTTCTACCGGTATGTCTTCTGCAATTAGATCGGTATCGCGCGGTGGGTAAGCTAAAACAATTTGAATTAGATCACCGGGTTTAATTTTGTGATTGCTTTTAACCTTCTTTTCGTTTACCCGAATATTTCCGGCGGCGGCGGCTTGTTGCACCTTATTGCGGGTGGTGTTTTTTAGAAGGTTTACCAAGAACTTATCTACCCGTAAGGGGCTTTGACCGGCTTCGGCCACTATGCGATGATGTTCAAATAATTCTTCTTGATCCTGCTCTTCTAAAAATTGGTCCGATTGCGGATCTAGTTCTTTGTCCATTAATACGTTTGAATAATTATTTTCTTGCGATAAAGCTCGCTGCTGCTGGTTTTTTGAATTTCCAATAAATAGAGACCCGGGCTTAAATTACCCATTTCCCACTTTTCCGTGGCTGGGCTCTGGCGCACTAAAGCGCCATTTATACTGCGTAAACCTAAAGTCCAATTCGCTTTATCCTTTTCAGGGAAAGGGAATTTTATATTAATTGTCCCATTACTGGGATTTGGGTAAACTTCAAAGTCATCTTGGTTAAAGGTGTTTTCCTTCACGTGTAAATCACGCGGGGCATAACCATAAATGGGTCGCATCATTATGGTCCCGCCAAGAAAGGATTGGTATAAGTCATCGACTTCGCCATAAAAGGCTTCGGTATAGCCGCGGCGGTTTTGATCATAGCCTAAAGTTAAGGGCCCAACATCTTGTTGACGAATACCAATAAACACGGTTCCACGCGTAAAAAAGGCCGCCAAATTAGTGTCTAATAAATAAGGCTGGTAAAAATTATGATCGCTAAACTGCGGCTGATAAAGACTATCACTTTCGCAGAGAATTTGCCCCGGAATGCCACTGTTATTTTCTAAAACGATAATGCTAAACTCTTGCTTGGTTATGTCAATAGCCGAAGGTAAAAAGTAAAGATACAGTCCCTTAAGGCTATCGTTTTGTAAGATGTTATAGCGTTGTACAATAAAGCCACCACGATTATTTAGAACTTCGTACGATCGTTCAGCGCTGCCATCGTCGTAGGCATAATAATTTTGAAAATCTTGTTGCTTGGTAAGGGTGTCATTGGCGCTATAGGTTTGACTACCACCGCTGTAATACTGACGCGAAACAAAGCTAAACTCATCTGCGTAAGGCGGGTTAAGGAAGTTTAGGCGAGGGCGACCTACATCTGCCGTATCGGGTACGGGAAAGCGTGTTTCTACATTATCACCATGACTATCATCTAAGTCACCGTCGGGTAAGCCATTCTGATCTACAACAGTGCCTTGCACAGCAATTTGATATTCACCTAATAGTCTTCCTTGGTTGCTGCCACCCGGGTTTACATTGCGTCGGTAAAATAAGCGCAAGTCTTTTTTTGCTAAGGCAGATGGGTTTATAAGGTTATTGAGGTGCCACCAGGGAATGGATTCGAAATTTATTAAAAGACTAGGATGTGGGCGAGTAAAGGCTACGTCGCTAATTATGGTGTCGCGGTAATCTCTTTGGTCATCTAGTTTTACATAGTCGATATGCCAAATATCGAAGGCGCCAGCACGGTAGCCATAATTTAAAAAGCGGAATTTAAAATTGCTGGAAAAAAAACGCGTTTCAACAGGAAGCATCACTCTTTCGAAGCTTTCTTGAGGGCCATTATTGGTGCCCCAGGCAGATTGCCAGGCAGAATCGCTGTCGTTCCAAAATTGCACCACTAGGGAATCGCTGCTGGCCGGCGGCTCGCCCCAACCGCCGGCTTGATAAAAGAAACTAAGGTAAACCGAATCTTGAGGATTGCTGAGGTCAATACTCAGAGAGCTAAGAACATCGCAAATGCTATCGCCTCCACTTAAGCGATAAGCGCGGCCAAATTGATTTAAACCATCAAAAGTAGCTACCCCAAGAGTAATCGGGCTTCTAGCCCAGGTTTGGTTGATGTATACTTGATTCGTCGCTTCCCATAAATCGGGATTGGCAAAAATGCCCGTAGCACTAAAGTCGTCGAAGAAAGGAAGATTTACCGCACTTTTGGAAAGGCTGGTTTTAGGAGCTTCCTCTGAAATTTGTAGGGCAGATACGCCGCTTAATCTCTCGCTTCTCTGCGCAAGCAAAGAAGAGCTGATAAATAAGAATAATAGCGCTAAGTGTTTATAGAACAGAGTCATTAAGGGTAGAGTCGAGGGGTGTTTGTAATTGGAACTCTAACGAGTCGTTGGCTATTTTGGTATAGTCGTTCGTTAGCCAAAGGTCAATTTCCCGCCCCATTTGAATGCTAGGGTAAACACTGGGTGGAGGGCTTTGACGGTAAACAAGGGCTGCCGCGGTATCGGTAATTTCTTCATCGTAAATAATGGAGCCCAAGTTTAAAGAGCGGGCTAATAAATCTTCCCGCGCTTCATCTAAAGTTTTCCAACGTAGGTAAGGAGATAGAATAAGCTCATCGCTTAAACCTTGTCCTAATACTAAATCGATGGTAGTTCCTTTATTTAATTTTTCACCGGGCATTACCGAGCGGTCGCCAATTTTTACTTCAATAACCACATCTTTCCCGATGTAAGGGACGTAAATTAAATTCCCAACTGTAAATCCTTGCGACTCCAAATCGTAAATAGCGCGCCTTTTGGTTTTCTCTATCAACATGGGCATCTCTATTTTACGCGGCTTAAAAGGGTTTATGGTAATACGGATACTACGTCCCACTTTTACCGATGAACCTGCTTCTGGATATTGGGCCACCACACTGCCACGCGGAAAGCTTGGGTCGTATTCTGAGGAGTCAATTACTTCATAAAAAAGACCTTTATCACTGAGAATCTTGTCTACCTCGCTTAATGCTAAGGAGTTAAGATCAGATACTTTTATGTTCTCGCCGTGGCGGCTATAAGAGGCTAAAAAATAATTAAGGCCAAAAAACAAACCTGAAATAAGCAATGCCGCCAAGATTAGATTGGCAAAGAAGGTTTTACTTTTAAGAAAGCGAATAATCTTCATGATGTTAGATATTGCGCAAAAATAAGGGAATTATAAACGATGCAAGAATTCGAGCGTATCTACATTATCGGCATAATCCCAAAGTTTCGGTTTTTGGCTTTCACCAAAAGGAACGGCCGTGTCTAAGCTTTCCGCTTTTCCAACAATACATTGCAGGTCGTCAGAATATTGTTCGAGGTCTTTTTTAACCAATTCGATATCTTCGTAACGCTCAATATTTAAAACCGAAACAGGGGCATGTAAAGCCTTATCTTCTTTAATTATAAAGAAGCCGTTTTCTAAGAAATCGACATGCTCCATTAAATAGATGGCACGATTATAATCGTAATTGTTGCCATATTTATTATTGTTGCCCACCGCCTCAAATGGATAAAAGGCTTTGAAAAGACGCTGTACGTCAAAGTCTTTAGGAACATAGGCTTTAGATACATTACGACATCCCAAGCCGAAATAGCGAAAAATATCTTCACCTAAAGCTTCTAGTTCTTCGTCGCTTTCATCGCCTTCTAAAATAGCTACTGAGCTGCGGTTACGGCGAATAATGTGTGGGTACTTTCCAAAATAATGGTCAAAATAACGCGACGAATTATTACTGCCTGTAGCAATAACCGCGTCGAAGTTTTCCATTTTATTCTCTGCGATGCTCAGCGAATGAGCAAAGTCCTTTTCTATGGCTACCAGCATTTGTAGAACAAAAGGAATCAACTTGGCGTCGTCGGAACTTGGCTTAATTAAGGCCTTATGACCAGCCAGTAAAACCGAGATTAAATCGTGTAAGCCTACCAAGGGAATATTCCCCGCCATAATAATGGCTACGGTTTTGGCTTGACCTAGCGGACTAAAATACTCTTCCTCATAATCAATAACCCAAGCTTGAAGTTGTTCTTCGTTAAGAGCTAAACTCCACTGTTCTAGGGCGAAGTGTAGGTTTTCTTCGCTAAACCAATGGTTGAAAAGTTCGGCATCTTTAATTACCGTTTGGTATTCTTTAAGAAAGAACTTATTTAATTTTTGCAGGTCTTCGTCGGCACGCGCCTCTTTATACTGACTTAAAAATCTCCCTAATTTTTCAAAGGCAGCAATCCTTTGTTCTAATGAAAGCATGTAGATAGTTTAGTTATTAACTTTGCGCAAAAGTAAGAACAGATTATGGCTATTAAGATAACTGATGAATGTATTAATTGTGGGGCCTGTGAACCAGAGTGCCCAAACAACGCAATTTATGAAGGAGCCCAAGAGTGGCGATTCTCTGAAGGCACGACTCTAACTGGAAAAGTTAAGCCTAAGAGTGGCGGAGAATATGATGCTGATGAAGCACAAGAACCGGTAGATTATGATGTATTTTATATAGTTACCGATAAATGTACCGAGTGTATTGGCTTCCACGAAGAGCCCCAATGTGCTGAGGTTTGCCCGGTAGATTGCTGCGTTCCTGATGAGGATAATGTGGAAACTGAAGAGGAATTACTTTCTAAAAAAGAGTTTTTACACCTCGACTAATACCTTTAAGCACGCCTATGCGTTAGCAGCTTATGAGAATTTTCCTTCTTATTTTCCTTTTTTCGCTTTCGCTAGATGGGCTCAAAGCTCAAGTTGATTTAAATGAATTGGCAAAAGTGGGTCGGCAAATTTTGGATTCACCCGAATTTGCCGTCCGCGATTCCTCCAACCGTTATTTCAAAAAGCAGTTAAGGAATTTCCTTGCGGAAGATGATAATTACAAGCTGGAGCTGAAGGAGTTAACTAGCATGATTCGCGTGGCAGACCCCAATAATAAAGTGGCGCTTTATACTTGGCAAATGCCCGATCAGAATTTTAAGTACCATCGTTTTGGAATTGCGGTAGTGGCCACCAAAAAAGGTCCCGTGGTTACTGAGCTAATCGATGCCCTCGAAAATATTCCCAATCTGCAAGAGCGTATTCTAAAGCCAGAAGAATGGCCAGGTGCACTTTATTATAAACTCATCCCCCTGAAGGGTGAAAAAGATAAGTTTACCCTTTTAGGATTCGCTTCGGGAGAGAAGACTCATAAAAAGATTATTGATGCCATTGAGATTAAGCGTAATGGAGGAATTCGTTTTGGAGCAAAGATTTTTAGAGTAGACGATTGGCAGGATAAGATTTTGAAAAAAGCGCCTTATCGTTTGGTGCTAGAATACGGTTCTAAATACTCCGTTACCGTGCGCTGGAATAAAAAGGAAGAGCGCATTATTATGGACAATATTGGACCTCCCCAGCCCAAAATGAAAGGTTTGTACTTCATGTATGGTCCTGATTTTAGCTATAATGCGCTGTATTGGGAAGACGATTGGTGGCACCTTATCAATAAGGTTAATTTTAATACGGGGCAGGAAATCGAATTTAAACCACCTTCGCAGCCAACGGGCTTACCCAAGCGCGAATAAGCTAATTTCTATCCAAAATTGTGGAGGTAATTTTTTTCATTTCACCAGCCTTTACCCCTTGCTTTTGAAATCCTTGAAAAATTAACAATAACATAATGCGAGGCGGTTTTTAAAACCTAAGTTCGACCTGACATTATAGCGTCAGATTTTCAATAAAAGGAAAAGACTAGTCTGAACCGTTCAGCTGTGGCGGGCTGCGGCGAATGAGCTAGAGGCAGGATTTTCACTTTGATTAAAAAAAAACTTATCCGCCTCTGCTAAAAAGCAGTTTTTTGCAACTTAGTCCTTTGCAATAGCCCGCTATTGCGTCAGCTTAAAACCCACGATTTATAAGAGGTCTGAGGCCTAATTTTGCATCGCACTCAGGTTTAAAGCTTAAATTTGCATGGCTTTTAAAGAATTAAAATCAGCAAACATGAAAAAGCACAATTTTTCCGCAGGTCCCTGCATCCTACCACAATAGGTATTACAAGAAGCTTCTCAAGCAATTTTAAACTTCGATGACCTTGATCTCTCCCTAATTGAAATCAGTCACCGAAGCAAAAACTTCGTAGCGGTAATGGACGAAGCGGTGGCTTTAGTAAAAGATTTACTGGAGGTTCCTGCTGGTTACAGCGTACTTTTTCTACAAGGTGGGGCCTCCTTACAATTTGTAATGGTAGCCTTCAATTTATTGAAAAATGAAGGTGGTAAGGCAGCATATACCAATACTGGTACTTGGGCGGCCAATGCGATAAAAGAAGCAAAACGCTTAGGTGAAGTAGTAGTGGTAGGAAGTTCTGAAGAGGATAATTACAATCACATCCCGAAAGGTTATACCATTCCTAGCGATGTAGATTATTTTCACTGCACCAGTAACAACACTATTTTTGGAACGCAAATGAAGGAATTCTCGAAAACGGAGGGTACTTTAATGGTTTGCGATATGTCGTCCGATATTTTCAGTCGTAAAGTAAATGTGGCCGATTTCGACCTCATCTACGCAGGTGCACAAAAAAATATGGGCCCAGCCGGCGCTACTTTGGTAATTGTTAAAGATGAGATTTTAGGTAAAACAGGTCGTGATATCCCCGCTTATCTTAACTATGCCACGCACATTAAAAAAGAGTCGATGTTTAATACACCGCCGGTTTTCCCGGTTTACGGATCTATGCTTACGCTAAGATGGTTAAAAGGTATTGGTGGCATTGAAGCGATTGAAAAAGTAAATCAGGCGAAAGCGGATTTAATTTATAATGAGATCGATCGCAACAGTAAATTTGTGGGAACGGCGGCGAAAGAAGATCGTTCTAATATGAACGCTTGTTTTCTTCCAGTAGAAGGAGCTGATACCGCTAAATTCGACGAAATGTGGAAGGCTGCCGGTGTAAGCGGAATTAACGGTCACCGCAGCGTTGGGGGCTACCGCGCCAGTATGTACAATGCACTTCCATTAGAGAGTGTGCAGGTTTTAGTAGAGGTAATGCAAGCTTTTGAAAAATTATAAGAGACTATGACTAAGATTTTAGCTAATGATGGAATTTCTCTATCAGGAAAAGAAAGTTTAATCGCGGCAGGTTACGAAGTAGATACTACTATGGTAGCGCAAGAGCGATTAGCGGAACACATTTTAGAAAATAAGGTAGAAGTACTTTTAGTACGTTCTGCGACTAAAGTTCGCAAAGATTTAATTGATGCGACCAAAGGAACCTTAAAGTTTATTGGTCGCGGTGGCGTGGGTATGGATAATATCGACGTGGAATATGCGCGTGAGCAAGGTATGATCGTGCAAAATACACCAGCGGCTAGTTCTCGCTCGGTGGCAGAATTGGTTTTTGCTCACCTTTTCGGAATGGTACGTTACCTTTTCGATGCCAACCAAAAAATGCCTTTAGAAGGCGATTCACAGTTTAATATTCTAAAAAAGAATTACGCTGCGGGTATCGAACTGAAAGGAAAAACCCTTGGTATTATCGGTTTCGGTAGAATTGGTCGCGAAGTAGCCAGCATGGCCTTCGGTTTGGGAATGGACGTTAAAGCGGTAGATCCTTTCGTGGAAGAAGCAGAGGTGGTTTTACCTTTCGCCAATGGTAGCGAAATGAAATTTACCGTTAAGCCAGAATCTATGGAAGCTGTTTTAGCCGCTTCTGATTTTGTTTCCGTGCACATCGCGGGGGCGGGTCAAGCCCTGATAGGTAGCAAGGAAATTGAAATGATGAAAGATGGCGCCGGTATCGTAAATACCGCTCGTGGTGGCGTGGTTGATGAAGAAGCTTTGTTAGAAGCTTTAGATAACGGTAAATTGAGATATGCAGGTTTAGACGTTTTCGTTAATGAGCCTAAGCCCGCTTTAAAAGTATTAATGAGTCCTTATACTTCTCTTACTCCGCATATTGGTGCGGCCACTTTAGAAGCGCAAGATCGCATTGGTACCGAAATGGCAGATCATATTATTGCCGCTTTCGCTTAGAAAGAAGCATGTTAGATATTTAAAAACCGTCTCAATTTTTGAGACGGTTTTTTTTTGGGTATGTAGCTGCGTTACATGCAACGCAGCTACATACCCAAAACCCCAAACCCCAATTTCCACCATTCAACGACCATTTCTACCAATTCAACCGAAGGGGTTTTGCTAGCTATGTTGCTCGGTCTACTTTAGCTCCTGAAACTAAAACATAAAAGTGAATCATCATGACAGTTCAATCCAAAAATAAGTCGGTTTATACAGGAGTGGTAATTTTAATTATTGGTGTGATATGGCTATTGCGTCGCATGGGGATTTACCTGCCTTACTGGGTATTTAGCTGGGAAACCTTGCTCATCGCGATTGGTTTTATTATCGGTATTGACAATAAGTTTAGAAACCCTGCTTCGTATATCTTAATCGCTATTGGTTCGGTGTTTTTAATAGACGACATTTTTGATATTGCCTTTAATATCTTCCATTACTTCTGGCCTCTTTTGGTAATGGGTGTGGGATTAACCATAATCTTCCAGTCGCGTTTTAGAGGTGCACGAATCAGTAAAAACTACGACAGTTCCCTGAACCACGGTGAGCAGCTCGATATTACCAGTGTTTTTAATGGCGTAAAACGCAAGGTAGATTCAAAGTCTTTTAAAGGCGGCGAAGTCATTACCATCTTCGGAGGCGCTGAGGTGAACTTAATGAATGCCGATTTTAATGGTATGATTAATATTGACTCTACCGTAGTATTTGGTGGCCTTAAGTTAATCGTTCCTAAAAACTGGGAGGTACGTACCGAAGTAACTAGCATTTTTGGCGGTGTAGACGATAAGCGTCAGTCGGCGGTGAATGTCTTACCCGATGATAAAGTGCTCGTAGTTAGCGGTACCGTATTATTCGGCGGTTTGGATATCGTAAATTACTAGTTAACCGCAATCGTCCTTAACTCGAGGTGCAAATTCATCTTGGAATGCCCTAAATTGCGGTATGACTTCTAATCCACTTTTAGTAAAATATAATTACTTGTACTATATCGCTACCACTTTGGTGGCGATTATGGTGCAGGTTTTTTTTATGGTGGAAGTCTACGAGTTTCCCTGGTGGGACGCTACTTACGATGCTACGGTCCACTGGACTTTGCTTAGTCTATTATGTTTTGGCTTATTGAACGTCTTCAGCTTTGTAAACCCGCCGCGCTACCAATTGGCTATCGTTTTATTTCTGCCCTTGCTTTTGGTGTACTTTTCTTTAATTGGAGCCGAAATGTTGGTGATCTACTATGTTAATAGCGACTATTTGCGCGCCTGGTTAGAGGATACCCAACTTTACCGTGGCACGGTGGCTTATTTGCTTATTGCTTCAACTTTGGGCTTTTCCTTTTTATGGTATCGCGTAAGTGAGGAAAAGGCACTCGTAATTAGGCAGCAAGAAACCGAACGCATCGCCCGCGAAGCCGAGCTTTTTAAACTGCGCCAACAAATACAACCGCATTTCCTATTTAACGCACTAAATTCTATCAATTCCCTCATCGGTTCTCGGCCTAAGGATGCACGAAGAATGGTGCAGAAATTATCGGAGTTTTTACGCGGTACTCTAAAGAAAGAGGAAGGCGATTTATTGCTTTTCAGTGATGAGATAGATCACCTAAACCTCTACCTCGATTTAGAGCAAATGCGTTTTGGGCACCGATTAAATATAGAAAGACAAATCAGCGAAAGCGCCTTAAAGTGTAAAATTCCGCCCTTACTTTTACAGCCCTTGGTAGAGAATGCCATAAAATATGGACTCTACGGCACCACGGAGGATTTAACCATTCAATTTAGCGCGGATAAAGAAGCTAACACGCTCATCGTGGAGTTTCTTAACCCTTATGATTCTGATTTAGAGGAAAATACTGGTACAGGCTTCGGCCTTACTTCGGTGGAGCGCCGCCTTTATCTCCTTTACGGAAGAAAGGATTTACTTGAAATTTCGGCTACCGAAAAGTTGTTTCGCGCTCGACTTAAAATCCCCCAAGCAGATGTATAAAGTTATTATAATAGATGATGAGCCCTTAGCGGCCGATTTAGTGCAAGAGTATTTAAGTGAGGATAGAGACTTCGACATAGTAGATCGCTGCCTCGATGGTTTTGCAGGCTTAAAGGCCATCCAAGAAAAGAAACCCGATTTGGTTTTCCTCGATGTGCAAATGCCCCGATTAACGGGCTTCGAAATGCTGGAACTAGTGGAAGATAAACCCGCGATTATTTTCACTACCGCTTTCGATGAATTTGCTTTTAAGGCCTTCGAAGCCAGTGCCCTCGATTATTTACTGAAGCCCTTTTCGGAAGAACGTTTTGAGCAAGCAATAAAGAAATTTAAAGAAAGTCCCAAAGCTTTAAAGGAAGCGGCAGATCGCATTCCGTTGGGAGAAAGTAGCTCTCACTTTGAAAGACTGGTAATTAAAGATGGCTCGCGCATTCGCATTATTCCATACGATAGATTACAACGCATGGAAGCCGACGGTGACTATGTGCAAATTTACAGCGAGCAAGGACATTTTGCTAAAAAGCAAACCCTGAGTTTTTACGAGAAGCTTTTGCCAGAAACAAGTTTTTTACGTGTACATCGCTCTCATATTGTTAATGTTAGTCAAATTGATCGCATTGATCCGTATGGAAAAAACGACCACATCGCTTTATTGAAAGACGGCAATAGAATACCCATCTCCCGTAAGGGTTTTAGCCATTTAAAAGATGTGTTGGGCTTATAAACCTTAAAGGCTACTCTGCGTTATTTTAAAAAGACTATTAAAATGTTTGGACTATTTAAAAAGAAAAGTGAGAAGGAGAAATTGCAAGAGCAATATTCTAAATTACTCAAAGAATCGCATCGTCTTTCTACGGTAAACCGTGCCGAAAGCGATAAGAAAGCCGCTGAAGCAGATGCAGTTGCGAAGCTTATTGATGCGATGAGCTAAATTTGAGTTGGTTTTTACCAATGTGAAAAGGTAGCGAGGGATTTTAGTTTGCGCACAGGAGTTTGAAGAAGCTGACAAATTTAGTATTTATCTTCATAAATTTCGTTTCATTTGCGGTCTCTCAAATTAACACAATATGGATAAAACTAAGATGCACCCCGAAAGCCTAATGATGTCTTTCGGTTATAAGCCTCATCTCTCTGAAGGAGCGGTAAAGTGCCCAATTTTTCAAACTTCTACCTTCGCTTTTAAAACGGCAGAAGAGGGGAAAGCCTTTTTTGAAGTAGCTTATGGAAAGCGTGAAAAAGGAGCAGATGAAGAGTTAGGTTTAATCTACAGCCGTCTTAATAATCCTGATTTAGAAATTTTAGAAAACCGTCTTTGCCTTTGGGATAAAGCAGATGACGCCGCGGTTTTTGAAAGTGGCATGTCGGCCATTTCTACCATTCTTTTAGAATTCTTGAAACCTGGAGATTTATTGCTTTTTAGTAATCCAGTTTACGGTGGCACCGATCATTTTATCAAGCATTTCTTGACCAAAATTGGCATCCACGTTTTAGGTTTTACCCCGAGTGATACGGGGGCGGATATCGAAGCAATGATTGAAGCGCATCCTGCCAAAGATAATTTGGCAATGATTTATTTAGAAACGCCGGCTAACCCTACCCTCGACTTATTTGATATTGAAGAATGTGTTGCCATTGCTAAAAAATATACTCGTTCGGAAGAAGAGCGTATTTTGGTAGCAGTAGACAATACCTATATGGGACCGATATGGCAGCATCCATTACAGCACGGTGCCGACCTAGTATTGTATTCTGCCACTAAGTATATTGGTGGTCATAGTGATGTTATCGCAGGAGCAGTTTTAGGCTCTTTCGAGCTAATGGCGCGCGTAAAAGGCTTGCGTACTTTCTTAGGAAATATGGCGAGTCCGCATACGGGTTGGTTATTAATGCGTAGCCTCGAGACTTTAAAAATTAGAATGGAACGCCAGGCGCTTACCGCAGAAAAGGTAGCGGAATATTTAATCGCTCATCCAAAGGTAGAACGCGTTTATTATTTAGGACATTCAGAAGGTAAAGATGAACGCCATATGGACATTTACAAGCGTCAATACACCAGCGCAGGTGCTATGCTTTCTTTTGATATTGCCGGCGGTGAGAAAGATGCCTTCAAGGTCTTAAATGCTATGCAATTGGTAAAGTTAGCGGTAAGTTTAGGTAGCACCGAATCTTTAGCCGAACACCCAGCAACCATGACCCACGCCGGGGTGGATGAAGAATTACGCGATCAGTTAAATATTAGTGGCAAGCTTATTCGTTTATCTGTAGGGGTAGAACATCCCGATGATCTGATTGCCGATTTAGGTCAGGCCTTAGATAAAATTTAAGATTCTCCGTAAAGGGTGTGATTTTTAAGTTTTTCAGCCATTTCAAGAGCCCGCTTTATGCGGGCTTCTTCGCTTTTAGCAGAATCGATATAATGCAATACGCCCCGTTGTTTGCCTGGCTTTCGCGCCTTAAATTCAGCTGCTGCTTCAGGGTCTTGTTCTAAAACAATTTCAAACTCTTCTGGGAAAGCCATTCCGTATTTACTAGTGTCTGGGCTAATATCCACTTTTACTAGATCGCCAATTTCGCAACGCCAAGCTTTCAGAACTTCTCGGCTTAATAAAATAACCGCGTAGCCATCTTTACGCATCTGCAAAGCACGGTGTAAGTTTTTGCCATCTGGGCCAGCTATTATAATGCGCGAAGAGTGCTCGTCAATAAAAGCTTTCGCTTGATCGTAATCGCAAATTAAATGCGGGCCATAACCATTGGGCGCGGCTTCGATATAGGATTTTAGTCGCATGGCTGCTTTATTATTTCACCTTCAATAAGGAGCAAAAATAGATCTCTTATTCGAAATCATTGGATCAAATAATTACAATCCTACTTTTTCAAAAATTTAGCACTCCCCAACCCTTCCAAATTTAAAATATACTGGCCGGCCGGCAGTTGGCGGGTGTCTATCGTGTTTTGCTTCCCATTAATTTGGCCTTTCGCCACCCTATCGCCTTTCGCATTGAAAACGGAATAAGCCAGCGGCCATTTCTGATCTTTAGCTAAAGTGACTTGCAGGTAATCGCTACAAGGATTGGGGAATAGGCTGATAGGGTTAGTGGGAGCTTTGAACTCTCTTTGCGAAATAATACTACCATTAGCGTCTAAAATCCAAATATGCACAGCGAGGTTTTCACCGGAATAATCATCCCAATTGTATTCATTAAAAGCAATGGCGCTACGATTGCCAGGTAAAGCGGCTATACTATGATTACCATTGGTGTAAGATCGTGTTATTTTCCTCACCCAATTAACGGATTTGGTATTTAGGTTTAGGTTGTAAATGTAGAAGGGGGTGGTGTCTTGGGAATCGAAGTTAAGATGGTTGATGACTTTAAGGCCTTGAATGATAAATACGGAATCCGTATTCAAGTAATCTATGGCATCAAGGCTGATGTAATGACTCCCCATAGCTTCAAGTTTAGTTTTGAAATCATAGCCACTTAAAGGTAAAGTGTCAATAGCACTAACATTGTAGTTAGTGTCAAGTAAGGAGAAGGCTAGATTCCAATAACCATCTATTGTACTAGGAGTGTAGAAACCGAGTGGATAGCTACGCGATAAGCCTAATTGATAAACCTTTCCGCTTGACTCAATAAAACCACCAGATCTAAACAAGGTCATATAGTCTAAGCGATTAGCTTCAGCAACGCTTCCTTCGGAAAGGATATTCAGATCATAATCGACAAAAATATTGTTTTTAAACTCTGGGCCTTTGCTCGGCCAGAGATTATAAAGAATTCCATTTGGTAATAGCTTGGGGTCTTGGGCTTCTAATGAAATATTATTGCTTATTGAGTC
>Ga0075467_10000439_pt1 | contig 32846 bp, 25 predicted proteins | sample DEB08_DNA_9_FD_75067 | JGI IMG/M metagenome (GOLD analysis project Ga0075467, IMG submission 75067) | Aqueous microbial communities from the Delaware River and Bay under freshwater to marine salinity gradient to study organic matter... | ecosystem: Environmental > Aquatic > Marine > Coastal ... | reverse complement strand
TAGGATTCTAAAAAATATTCGTAATTCAAATAGTTTTCATTTTCATAAGCCAATGCTTTATATCAACTTCAGATTTTATTAAATCTTTTAAATCTGCAATCTTTACTCGTTTCTGTTCCATTGTATCTCTATAACGAATAGTAACAGTATTATTTTCTAAAGTATCGTGATCTACAGTTATACAAAATGGCGTTCCATTTGCATCTTGACGTCTATAACGTTTTCCAACTGCATCTTTTTCATCATAAAACACATTGAAATCCCATTTTAAATCATCAACAATTTGCTTAGCGACTTCTGGCAATCCATCCTTTTTCACTAATGGAAAAATAGCTGCCTTTACAGGAGCTAATACGGCTGGTAATTTTAAAACGGTTCTGGTGGTATTGTTATCTAACTCTTCTTCAACTAAAGCATTTGAAAATACTGCTAAAAACATTCTGTCTAATCCAATAGATGTTTCTAATACATAAGGTGTATAACTTGCATTGTCTTCATGATCAAAATACTGAAGCTTCTTTCCTGAAAATTCTTCATGTTGTTTTAAATCGAAATCAGTACGCGAATGAATGCCTTCTAATTCTTTAAACCCGAAAGGAAATTTAAATTCAATATCAGTTGCTGCATCTGCGTAATGGGCTAATTTTTCGTGATCGTGAAAACGATAATTATCTTCTCCCATTCCTAAAGACAAATGCCATTTCATTCTGGTTTCTTTCCAATATTCAAACCATTCTTTTTGCGTACCTGGTTTAATAAAAAATTGCATTTCCATTTGTTCAAACTCACGCATTCTAAAAATGAATTGTCTTGCAACAATTTCGTTTCTAAACGCTTTTCCTGTTTGCGCAATACCAAACGGAATTTTCATGCGTCCTGTTTTTTGTACATTCAAGAAATTTACAAAAATGCCTTGTGCTGTTTCTGGACGCAAATATAGGTCCATAGCCGTTTCGGCAGAAGCTCCAAGCTTGGTTCCAAACATCAAGTTGAATTGCTTAACATCTGTCCAATTTCTAGAACCTGTTAAAGGATCAGCAATTTCAAGTTCTTCAATTAATGCTTTTACATCTACTAAATCTTCTGCTTCTAAAGATTTACCCATTCTGGCAAGAATGCTTTCTATTTTTTCAAAATAACCAACAACACGAGGATTGGTTGAGATAAACTCTTCTTTATTAAAAGCATCTCCAAAACGTTTTTCAGCTTTAGCTACTTCTTTATCAATTTTAGCTTCAATTTTAGCGCAATAATCTTCAATCAGGACATCTGCCCTATAGCGTTTTTTTGAGTCCTTATTATCAATTAAAGGATCGTTAAAAGCATCAACGTGACCTGAGGCTTTCCAGATTGTTGGATGCATAAAAATAGCAGTATCAATCCCAACAATATTATCATTCATTTGCACCATAGCTCTCCACCAATAATCGCGAATATTCTTTTTGAGTTCTGCACCATTTTGAGCATAGTCATACACTGCACTCAGTCCATCGTAAATTTCACTACTTTGGAATACGTAACCATACTCTTTTGCATGAGAGATTACTTTTTTAAATTGATCTTCGTTGTTTGCCATTGTGCAAAAATAAAAAACCACTCCAAACTAATGGAGTGGTTTATGACATTTATTTTTATGTTTTAATTTAATTCTAATTCGGTACCACCAAGATGTCTATTATTTTCAAAAACATTGATATAATAATTTCCTGATTTGAAAGCTTCATCACCTGGTATTGTTAAACAAACATCCAATACTTCATTTGAGTAATTTACTTTTCTACTTTCACTAAATATTAATGATTCATCACCAAAATTTACAGCTCCTTTGTCAGCAACTATATTATTTTCTGGGTCAATAATTTGAATATATAAGTTTTTTGTGCCTTGAGGGGCTATTAAGTTTTCTGCAATAACAAAACAAAGCTCTATATGTTCAGCGTCTTTTGCCTTAAACGTTTGAGTTGTTTTATCAGAACTATTAATTTTAAACGCTATTGCTTTAAAAGAATTTGCAGAAATAAGGCTTGCCTTATCTACTTTCTTTTTTAACTCCATTTTTTCTAACAAGGCATGTCTTTTTTCAGCTTTTTCAAAACTTAGCTGCTTAATTACTTCTTGTTTCTCTTCTTCAATCTGCTTTGACGCTTTAATTAAAGAATCTTCACGATTTTCTAAACTACGTTTTTGAACTTTAAGAAATTTTAATTCGTTTTGTGCAACCTTATTAAAAACAGCATTTGCTTCTAATTTATTTATGGCAAAATTAGTTACTCTAACTTTATAACTAGTGCTATCTAATTGAGATTTAAGGGATAGATTTTCAGAATTCAACGCATCAAAACGATTTATAATTTCGCTCAACTCATTGTGTAGGTGTCTTTTTTCTTGCACTAAAAAATCTTTGTCAGATTTTAAAGTTGAATAGCTTGTAAAACCATAAGCTGCAAATGCAACTATTGCAACAACTAAAATTCCTATAGTTACTCTGTAGTTAAATTCTTGTGGATTAACTATCATTATAAATTCTAAGGGATGAATTAATTATTGATGCGAAAATATATATTAAGTTTGTGTTAGATAATTATAATCGATAAAGTGATAAAAAACTTGTTAAACCTGTTTTTTCCAAAGGTATGTTTTGGATGTTCTCATTTATTATCAGATAATGAGGACTCATTATGTACAAAATGCAGACATGATTTACCAATAACTAACTATCACTTTAATAATAATGATGCTCTAGAAAAAATCTTTTATGGTAGAGCAAAAATAGATCATGCTACTGCTCTTTTAAATTTTGAAAAGAAAGGGATTGTACAACATTTACTTCATAATTTAAAATATAAAGGTCATGAAGATATTGGAACCTTCTTAGGTAAATGGTTAGGTCATGAGCTTGCTACAGTTCAAGCATATCAAAATATTGATGTTGTTATTCCTGTGCCATTACATAGAAAAAAATTAAGACATAGAGGTTATAATCAAGTTGCGAAATTTGGAATTGAAATAGCAAAAGCCCTTAATGCAAACTACAATGATAGTGTTCTGGTGAAAATTACAAATACTAAAACACAAGTGTTTAAAAAACGAATAGCTAGATGGAACAGTGACAACGAAGTTTTTACCATAGTAAATAGTTCATCAATAAATGGAAAACATATTTTATTGGTTGATGACATCATAACTACTGGAGCAACTATTGAAGCCTGTGTAAATGTGCTGAATAAAGCACAGAATATAAAAATTAGTATAGCATCTATGGCAATTGCATCATAAGTTTTTCGTTAGTTTTAAATTAAGTTGTTATTTTGCGGAAAATTGATCGTTCAATGAAGAGGTTTCTCTCAAATTTATTGTTACTCATTTCTGTTGGATTACTATTTGCACAATGTGCCAATAGAGGAACACCGTCAGGAGGCGAAAAAGATATAACACCACCAGTTATAACAAATTCTGAGCCTGAAAATTACACAACCAATTTTACGGACACCGAAATAAAAATATATTTTGATGAATATATTAAAGTAAAAGATTTGCAAAAGCAGCTTATCATTTCGCCACCAATGGAAATTGAGCCTGAAATCACACCTTTAGGAACTGCGAGTAAATATATTACTATAAAAATTTTTGACACTCTACAACCCAATACAACTTATGCTTTTAATTTTGGGGAAAGTATTGTTGATAATAACGAAAGCAATCCTTATCCTTATTATAGATATGTGTTTTCAACTGGAGCAACTATAGACTCTTTACAAGTAAATGGTAGTGTTGAAGATGCACTAGATCAAAAACCTGAAGAATTTGTTTCTGTAATGCTATATGAAGTAGATTCTACTTTTACAGATTCTATAATTTATAAGAAAAAACCAAAATATATTACTAACACTTTAGATAGTACGTCTACTTTTAAGTTAGAAAATTTAAAAGCTGGTAAATATTTATTGATTGCCCTTAAAGACAAAAATAACAATTACACATTTCAACAAAAAGAAGATAAAATTGGATTTAAGCAAGCATTTATTACAGTTCCAACAGACTCTTTATATGTTTTAAAACTATTTAAAGAAATCACCAACTTTAAAGCTGATAGACCTAAGCAAATCTCTGGAAATAAAATTGCTTTTGGATTTGAAGGTGAGTATGAAAATATGAAAATAAATCTGTTGTCCAGTGTTTCAAATAATTTTGAAAACAGGATTATAAAAGATTCGAAAACTGACAGTTTATACTATTTTTTTAAACCAGATATTACATCAGATTCATTAGTTTTTCAAGTGTCAAATACCAATTATTCTGATACACTTACTGTAAAAACCAGAACTCTTGAAAAGGATTCATTAGTCGTTTCGGGCAAAAGCACTTCAGACTTAAAGCTGAATGAAGATTTTATAATCACTGCAAACAATCCATTAATGTCTTTAGATGCAAGTAAAGTTACTATCATGGCAAAAGATTCATCAATGGTTAGTTTTAAAAACACGTTTGAAACCATAACCAACAGCTACACGCTTGCTTTTGAGAAAAAAGAAGAAAGTTCTTATAAAATTCAATTGCTTCCAGGAGCATTAAAAGATTTGTTTGGTGCTGAAAATGACACACTTAATTTTAATGTTAGAACACGTGCATTATCTGAATTTGGTAATTTCCGTCTTATTCTTCAAAATGCTGTTTATCCTGTCATTGTTCAACTTGTATCTCCTAAAGGTGAAGTAAAAGCTGAAAAATATTCCACAAAACCTGAACCTCTCGATTTTATTCATATTACACCAGCAAATTATTTAATTCGCGTTATATATGATACTAATGGTAACAAAAAATATGATACTGGAAATTACTTAAAAAAGATGCAATCAGAACATGTCATATATTATCCTGATTTATATGAGATACGAGCTTATTACGATTATACTGAAACTTTTATTTTAAAATAAAGGCATCACGATCATCCAAAAACTTCAATTTTTGCCTAATGTTTTCTATGTGATTTTTATTTAAAGTAATAATCTCAATTTGTTCTTTATTTGGTTGAATATTTGAAATTTGTTCTCCTAATCCATCATAAATCGCAGAATGTCCAGGATATTCGTAGTTATTACTGTCAAATCCCACTCTATTTACTCCAATGCAGTAGCTCATGTTTTCTATATCTCTAGCTTTTAATAAAGCATCCCAAGCATTAATTCTTGGTTTTGGCCAATTGGCAACATACATTACAACATCATAATTATCAGTGTTTCTTGCCCACACAGGAAAGCGCAAATCATAACAAACTAAAGGATGAATTTTCCAACCTTTATAATCTATTATCAATCGTTCACTTCCAGCTTTATAAACATTACTTTCTCCTGCGAGTGTGAAGGTGTGACGCTTATCATAATATTCTAATTTTCCATTAGGAGCTACAAAAACGAAACGATTGTAAAAGTTGTCATTTTCTGAAATCACAATACTTCCGCAAATGGCTGAATTACTTCTAAGAGCAACCTCCTTCATCCAAACTATTGTTTTTCCATTCATGGTTTCAAACACATGCTCTGGATGCATAGTAAAGCCAGAAGTAAACATTTCAGGAAGAATAATCACATCAACAGACTCATTTATTTGCTTTATTTTATCAGCAAAATTTTGACGATTCTGTTCTGGATTCTCCCAGACTAAATCCGATTGGATAAGTGCTATTTTAAGTTGATCTTGCATACACTAAAAGTAACCAAAATTTTAATTAATTTTATCGTGCTATGAATTTAACTTTTGAAAAATGTACGATTGACGATTTGGACATATTGGTGAATATGTCAAGAGATACTTTTGTTCATGCTTTTGAAAAAGACAATAATCCTGAAGATTTCTGGAATTACATTAATGATGCTTTTAACGAGAACACAATAGTCGAGCAATTGCTGAATGTAAATTCAGAATTCTATTTTGTCTACTTAAAAAATGTGCTGGTTGGTTATTTTAAACTTAATAAAAATGAAGCACAAACTGAGCAATTTGCAAAACAAACCATTGAACTGGAACGTATTTATGTGTTAAAAGATTTTCAAAATCAGGGTATAGGAAAACTTATGCTTTTGAAAGTTATTGACTTTGCAAAAACTTTTAAAGCTAAATTTATATGGCTTGGAGTTTGGCAAGAAAACAAAAAGGCAGTTAAATTTTATGAAACTTATGGTTTTAAAAAATTTAGCACGCATCCTTACTATATTGGCAAGGACAAACAAACAGATTGGTTAATGAAAAAAAGACTACATTAACTAAATTATTCATTTCAAATCAGCATATATGAGAAAATTTATTGCTTCAATCATTTTCACAATATCATTTATAAGTTATGGTATTGCTCAAGACATTTCATATTTTCCAGAACGAAACGCAATTTGGGAAGAAAAAGCTCCTAATGAACTAAATGTAAATTCAACCTCATTAGCTGATGCTGTTGCGTTTGCTAACGCCAACGAATATTCTGAATCAAAGGATTTAAGAATTGCCATTCTAAAGGGTTTTGCTAGAGAACCATTCCATGAAATTTTAGGTCCAACTAAAGAAAGAGGAGGTCCTGCAGGAATTATTTTAAAAAATGGCTACATAGTTGCAAAATGGGGAGACATAAAGCGAGTAGATATGACCTTTAGTGTAACCAAAAGTTTTCTATCAACTGTTGCTGGATTGGCATACGACAAAGGATTAATAGCAAGTCCTGAAGATAAAGTTGGCAATTATATTTGGGATGGTACATTTGACGGCAATCATAACAGTAAAATCACATGGACACATTTATTACAACAAAACTCGGATTGGTCTGGAGAACTTTGGGGCGGAAAAGATTGGGCTGACAGACCACCAAGAGAAGGAGGTATTGATGATTGGAAATATAGAGAACTTAAAGACCCAGGGACTGTGATGGAGTACAACGATGTTAGGGTAAATGTTTTAGCTTATTCGTTAACTCATACCTGGAGACAACCTGTTCCCCAGGTTTTAAAAGACCATATTATGGATCCAATTGGTGCATCAACAACTTGGAGATGGTTTGGTTATGAAATGCTTGGACTACAATTGATGGCATAAAAATGAAATCAGTAACAGGAGGAGGACATTCTGGTGCTGGAATGTTTATTTCGGCCGAAGACATGGCTCGATTTGGCTTATTGTTTTTAAACAATGGAAAGTGGAAACAACAACAACTCATAAGTGAAACTTGGATTAAAAAAGCCATATCACCTTCAGTTCCAAACGCCAATTATGGTTACATGTGGTGGCTAAACAAAAAAGGTAGTAGACATTGGGAAGGCCTCTCAGAAAACATTTATTACGCTGCTGGATTTGGTGGCAACTTTATTGTTATTGATAAAGAAAAAAACCTAGTTGTTGTTACACGTTGGCTGGAGCCTTCAAAGATTGGAGAATTTATGACCAAAGTTGAAAAAAGTTTTAATTAAGAACGCTTCATCTTTTTCTCAGCTTTTTCAAGTTTCTCGTTTAATGATTCCAATTTTTTTAACCATTTCGCTTCATCTTTAGGAGATAGTTTTCCTTTTTCTTTTAGTCTTTCGTATTTGCTTTGAGCTTGAGAGTAATTCTTTGTTGCTTTTTCATAATTTGATTGTGCCTTCTCTTTTTGCTTTAATTCCTTTTCTGCCTTTTTTTGCTTGCTTTGCGCTCTTTTTCTATCTTTTTCAGCATTTTTTTGATCTTTTTCAGCTTTTTTGAGTCTTTTTGCTTCTTTCTCTTTTAGTTTGATTCCTTCTACTAAATTTGAAAATTCATCTTTAATTTTCGCTTGCTCTTCTAAAGAAAATGTTGCCGTAACATCGTTGCCTTCATGCCAAATTCTATCCTTTTTAACTATGTGTTTTTTTCCATTTCTTTCAACTTCTTGAGCGTTTGAAAAAAACCCTAATCCTAAAAAAAGGATGACTAATATGTATTTCATTTTATTAATATTTATATCTATTTATTAGACTCTAATTTATCGAAAAAGTCACTTTAAATAGTATTTAAAATTTTTGCTGCTTTAATAAGTGTATCATCTGTTTTGGCAAAACAAAAGCGAAGTGCTTTATGGTCTAATTTATTTAGGTTAAATACTGAAATTGGAATGGATGCAATACCTTTTTCAATGGTGAGTTCTTTAGCAAATTCAACATCATTTTTATTAGTAATTTCTGAATAGTCTAAAGATTGAAAATACGTGCCTTTTGATGGTGTAAATTTAAACCTTGAATCCTTTATTAAGCCTAAGAAAAAATCTCTCTTTTGCTGAAAAAGCCCTGATAATTCTTGATAGTGACTTGGTGTTTCTAAGTATTCTGACAAGGCAATTTGAATAGGATGATTCACACTAAATACATTAAACTGATGGACTTTTCTAAACTCATCCATAAGTTCTTTTGGTGCACAAGCATACCCAATTTTCCATCCTGTATTATGAAATGTTTTTCCAAAGGACGCTGTGATAAAACTTCTCGCTTTTAAGCCGCTAAATAAACATGCACTTTGGTGTTGCTCGCCATCAAAAATAAGATGCTCATAAACCTCATCACTTAATACTAATATGTTAGTTCCTTCTGTTAGGGTTTGTAATTGCAACATATCGTTTTTACTTAAAATAGTTCCACTAGGATTATGAGGCGTGTTAATGATAATCATCTTGGTCTTAGAAGTGATTTTTGATTGCACTTCACTCCAATCTATGGCATAGTTTGGATGCTGCATTTGTATAGAAACCACTTTTCCACCAGACAACTCAACAGAAGGCACATAACTATCATAGGCTGGTCGAAACACTATTACCTCATCATTTGGTTTTACAAATGCAGTAATTGCAGAATAAATTGCTTGTGTTGCTCCAGATGTAACTGTGATTTCCGTTTCAGGATTGTAACTTGAATTGTATAACAACTCAAATTTATTGGCAATGGCTTGACGCAATCTTAACGTTCCTGGCATTGGAGCATATTGATTATGTCCTGCATTCATTGCCTTGTTTACTAAATCTATAAGATGTTGATCACTTTTAAAATTAGGAAAACCTTGCGATAAATTTACAGCATTGTGCTTATGAGCCAAAGCACTCATTACTGAAAATATGGTAGTTTCTAAATCGGGAAGTTTGGACTTGTTTTGCATAGTATAAAGATAATAAGTTAAAAGTAATTTATACACGCAACCATATTATAAAAATCACATCTTCTATAGTATAGTAATAGTTGCAAATTATTTATTAGCCAAAAATTAAATTAATGAAGAAAGCATTATTAATCTTAGTATTATTAGTTTCAATATAAAACATTCAAGCTGAAGAAGACAATACTGAAATTGCAGCAAAACAAAACGAATTATATATAATTCAGAAACTTATGATAGTTTAGGTGAGGCGTATTTTGAAGCCAAAAATTACGAAATAGCACTATTGAATTATGAAAAAGTTTTGAAACTAAGTCCAAATGATAAAAATGCAAAAGGAATGATTGGTAAGATTAATAAAACATTGAATTAAACAATATCCATCTTCTTCAATAAAAAACTCGCGTTCATATTCTGGCAAATACCTTTCTTTAGTTTATAATCAAAATAGAGCTCGTCATGAACTATTTCGGCATCAAAATAGTAATTCTTAACGTCATCTAATTCCTTTTCAATTTCGCATAAACTCAAATCGTGTGTTGCGATAATTCCTGTTGCATTTCCAGCAACTAGTTTTTCCACAAACTTTCTAGACCCAATAGCCTTATCTATGCTGTTAGTACCTTTTAAAATTTCATCCAAAATGATAAAATAAGGCTCCTTTTCAATGGTATCAACAATAAATTTTAGGCGTGTTAATTCAGAAAAGAAATAAGAACTATCATCAGTAAGGGAATCTGTAGTTCGCATGCTTGTAATTAATTTCACAGGCGAATAGTTGCTAGATTCAGCACAAACAGGCAGTCCAATATTAGCCATTACAATATGTAAAGACACTGTTCGTAAAAACGTGCTCTTTCCAGCCATATTAGCTCCTGTTACAATAAAAAATTGTTCGCTATCAATATTTAAGTCACTATTTATTCGCTTACTTTTATCTAACAAAGGATGTCCAAGATTTTTTGCATTAATAACAGCTTTTGAGGTGCTTATTACTGGAAATACAAACTCAGGATGATTAAAGGCATAATTTCCTAAAGAATTGTAAGCATCAAAAAATGAAACGACATCAAACCAATCATCTATCAGTTTTCCATTAGTTATAATCCACTGCTCAATCTTGTAGCCCTGCATCAGATCCCAAAGAAAAAAGCCATTCCCTAAAATGATAAAGAACATGTTGTTTCTATTATCTAGAGCATCCAAATATTTTGAAAACGATGTAAATATTTCAGACGCTTTTTTACCTTTTAGTATAACGTGCTGTTGCTTTTCATTTAGTAAGTTTGAAGAAAACTGTTCAGATTCTATTTGATTTAATAACAACGCATATTGACGAAATGTGTCTTTTACTTGCGTAGCATATCTGGCAAGATTGGTTACTTTATTAAAATAAAACCCTGTAATAGTAAGTCCAATAAGTAAACAATATACGATGTAGGCAATTGGAACTACTTTTAGTATTGCTAATACAATCACTATTGCAGATAAAGCACTAAAAACTAATGGAAACCACTTCATTAATTTTGGCAAAAACGTGTTATAGTTTTTTAACCAATTAGCAATAATATGAGTTGGCGTTTCTTTATTAATCAATTGTCCTTTTGCAGTGTATTCTTGTCTCCAAGTCGCTTTTTCAGATAGTTCTATTATGGCTTCTTGTCGGTTTTGAATGTGTTGCGTGTTATTTGATTTTAGAACTTCGGCTAAATTATCAGTACCTTCACTTATAGCTGTTCTATTAATGAATTGAAAAAAAGAGCCTTTCCCAAATAAATCAATATCTAAACTATAAAAGTGATTTGAATCTTGATATATTAAACCGTTAAATCTGTGATGAAATTTTCCTGAAGCAATTTTAATTTCTTCCTCATTAATTTTTAATAAAGTCTTTAACAAATCTCTTTGCTTTTTTAAGTCCGTAAATTTTGACACTAAAAACAAAAATGTTGCTATAGATACAATAGCAATGGCAACTGTAATTTCAATTTGATTAAAGTATATGTAAATTCCCATAACACCTGCCAAATACACAACGATTCTGGCCAAACTAAAGAGCAGTAGTTTTTTCTTAATAACATCTAGCTTCTCTTGGCATAGCTTTATTTGAGATTTATAAAACTGAATTGGTTGGTTCATGAGGCTTTTTTTGTTCTATAAAGAAACGAAATAATGTAACTAAAACCTCATATCATCAATCCTTTCAAACACAGAAATGATAACAATAACAGCTTTTGCATAAAATTCTGGTTGAATCTTTACAAAATCATCAGTTGGTTTGTGGTAATCCTCATGATCTTCAACACCAAAGTATAAAAATGGAATGTCTTGTTTGTGAAAAGGCCCATGATCTGAAGAAGACACCCAGTTTTGTTTGTCATCCAAACCATCATGTCCTACAGATAACTTAAAATTTTCTGGTAATTCTAAACCTTCAATAGCTGGTTGTAATTGCATGTACAAATTGGTTCCAACGACGTAGAGTTCGTTATTATCATTGCGCCCAAGCATATCCATATTAATATCAATAACAATTTGTTCTTTTGGTATGGTATTGGCTTCAAGAAAATGTACTGCACCTTTTAAGCCAAGTTCTTCAGCATCAAAAGCGGCAATAACTACAGAATGTTTTGGTGGATTATTTTTGAAATATTCAGCCATTGCAAACAACGCACTTGTTCCTGAAGCATCATCATCTGCTCCATTGTAAATGTCACCATTGTTAATACCAACATGATCATAATGTGCTGAAATTACAATGTATTTTTCTGGATGTTCAGTTCCTTTTATAAGACCTAAAACGTTAGCACCTTCATAGGTTTTTTTATCGCGACGACCTTCAAAAATAAATGGTTGTGTGTACTCACTAAGTAAAGGTGCAATGCCATATTTTTTAAACTGATTAACAACATACTCTCTTGCAATGAGCCCTCCTTTTTCTCCTGTTCTTCTGCCTTCTAAAGAATCTAACGACAGAAATTTAACGCGTTCTAAAAGTGCATCAGCATCAAATAGTTGTGTTTCAACTTCAGGTTGTTCTACAATTTGTTCAATAGTTTTTTCCGATTGTCCTTTACATGAAAGCGTCAGTAAAAGAACAAAATAGAGGGATAAATATTTTGTTTTCATTTGCTATTATTAGAGACCCAAAGCTAATAAAAAAAACCTAAGCTAATGCTTAGGTTTTTTTTTAATTATATAAATATAAAAGTAATTATTTAATGTTTGCTTTCATTAATTCTCGATTCATTCGAGCAATGTTTTCTAATGAAATCCCTTTAGGGCATTCTATTTCACAAGCTCCGGTATTAGTACAGTTACCAAAACCTTCTAAATCCATTTGAGCTACCATATTCAGGACACGATCGTGAGCTTCCACTTGACCCTGCGGTAATAAGGCATATTGAGACACTTTTGCACCTACAAATAACATGGCCGAAGAATTTTTACAAGTAGCTACACAAGCTCCACAACCAATACATGTTGCAGCATCCATAGCTTCATCTGCAGCATGTTTTGAAATAGGAATTGAATTTGCATCTTGTGTATTACCTGATGTGTTTACAGAAATGTACCCACCAGCTTGCTGAATTCTATCAAACGCAGTTCTATCAACGACTAAGTCCTTAATAACTGGAAAAGCAGCAGCTCTAAATGGTTCAATAGTAATAGTGTCCCCATCTTTAAACATTCTCATGTGCAATTGGCAAGTTGTAACGCCTCTATCTGGACCATGAGCTTCACCATTAATATACATAGAACACATTCCACAAATACCTTCACGACAGTCATGATCAAAAGCAACAGGATCTTCTCCTGAGTTCACTAACTGTTCATTCAAAACATCCATCATTTCTAAAAAAGACATGTGCTCTGAAATATCAGTCACTTTATAATCGACCATTTTACCTTTGTCGTTAGCGTTCTTTTGACGCCAAATTTTAAGTGTTAAATTCATAGTGTCTTAATTATTTATATGAACGTTGTTTTAGTTCGATATCTTTAAATTCTAATTGTTCTTTATGCAGGATGGCTTCACTTGGTTCTCCTTTATATTCCCAAGCCGAGACGAAAGCATACTCTTTATCGTTACGTTTTGCTTCTCCTTTTTGTGGTCCAGATTCTTCTGCTGATTCTTCTCTAAAATGGCCTCCACAAGACTCTTCTCTCGTTAAAGCATCTTTGGCGAACAACTCGCCTAACTCTAAGAAATCTGCGACACGTCCTGCTTTTTCTAACTCTGGATTCATTTCATCCGCAGTTCCAGGAACAGAAACTTCTTTCCAAAACTCCTCACGAATGGCTTTAATTTCAACCATAGCTTCTTTTAAGCCCTTAGCGTTTCTAGACATTCCACATTTATCCCACATCACTTTACCAAGCTTCTTGTGGAAATAATCTACAGATTTTGTGCCTTTATTATTTATAAAGAACTCTATTCTATCTTTTACTTCTTTTTCAACTTCATCAAACTCAGGCGAATTTGATGAAATTTTACCTGTTCTAATATCATCAGATAAATAGTCTCCAATAGTATAAGGCAACACGAAATAACCATCAGCCAAACCTTGCATTAAGGCAGAAGCACCAAGTCTATTTGCGCCATGATCTGAGAAATTAGCTTCTCCAATACAATATAATCCAGGAACTGTGGTCATTAAGTTATAATCAACCCAAACACCTCCCATGGTATAATGTACCGCTGGATAAATCATCATTGGGGTCTTATATGGATTCTGATCTATGATTTTCTCATACATTTGGAATAAATTTCCATATTTAGCCTCAACAATAGCTTGACCTAATTCGTAAATCTTCTCTTTGGAAGGGTTTGAAATATTATGAATTTTTGCTTGTTCTTTTCCGTAACGCTCAAAAGATGAAGCAAAATCTAAATACACAGCTTCTCCTGTAGCATTTACTCCATAACCAGCATCACAACGTTCTTTAGCTGCTCTAGAAGCCACATCACGAGGCACTAAGTTACCAAAAGCAGGATAACGTCTTTCTAAAAAATAATCTCTTTCATCTTCAGATAAATCTGTCGGTTTTTTACGCCCTTCTTTAATTGCTTTTACATCATCTAAATTTTTTGGTACCCAAATACGACCATCGTTTCTCAGTGATTCAGACATCAATGTTAATTTAGACTGGTAATCACCAGAACGTGGAATACAAGTTGGGTGAATCTGTGTATAGCAAGGGTTTGCAAAATACGCTCCTTTTTTATGAATTTTCCAAGCAGCAGTTGCGTTACTTCCCATGGCATTTGTTGATAGGAAATAAACATTTCCGTATCCTCCAGAGGCAATAACCACAGCATGTGCTGAATGACGTTCTATTTTTCCAGTTATTAAATCTCGTGCAATAATCCCTCTAGCTTTTCCATCAATTTTTACAACATCTAACATTTCGTGACGGTTGTACATTTGAATCTTTCCACGAGCAATTTGTCTGTTCATTGCTGAATAAGCACCTAACAGTAACTGTTGTCCTGTTTGCCCCTTTGCGTAAAATGTTCTAGATACTAAGACACCACCAAACGAACGATTATCAAGTAATCCACCATAGTCACGTGCAAAAGGTACGCCTTGAGCTACACATTGATCAATAATATTTGAAGACACTTCAGCTAAACGATAAACGTTAGCTTCACGCGAACGATAATCACCTCCTTTTACAGTATCATAAAATAATCTGTATGTTGAATCTCCATCACCTTGATAGTTTTTTGCTGCATTTATACCTCCTTGCGCTGCAATTGAATGTGCACGACGTGGAGAATCTTGATAGCAAAATGCTTTAACATTATAGCCTAATTCGGCTAAGGTTGCAGCGGCAGAACCACCTGCTAAACCTGTACCAACCACAATAATATCAATGTGACGTTTATTGGCAGGGTTTACTAAATTGATGTGATCTTTATATGTTGTCCATTTATCTTTTAATGGACCTTTTGGTACTTTTGAGTCTAATGCCATATATGTTTCGATTAATGGATGTGATTAAGATGATGATAAATAGCAATAAAAATAAATCCTAAAGGAATTATAATTGAATATGCTTTACCAATGTTTTGTAATGTTTTCTTTCTTCCTGCTGTTGCTCCCATAGATTGGAACGCCGAAGTGAAACCATGTAATAAATGCAATGCCAAAAACACAAAAGCAAGAACATAAGCACCAACTCTAACTGGGCTCAAAAATTTTTCTTGTAATTCATGAAAATATCTGAATTCCCCATCATGCAATCCAGACCAGTCTCCTTCAATAAATTTTGTGTTAATTTCAGGAAACCAGAAATCAATAAAATGAAGAATAATAAAAGCCAAAATAGCAACACCACTCCAAATCATGTTTCTACTCATCCAAGTAGAATTGGCAGCACCATTATTCTTGGCATATTTCACACCATTTGCCTTTTTGTTTTTAAGTTCTAATACAAATCCCATAACAAAATGAAATACTACCCCAAAAATCAATACAGGCTGTAACACAAATTGTATTAAAGGGTTTGTTCCCATAAAATGGGATACTTCATTAAACGTATCTGCACTAAAAACAGATAATAAATTAATGGCGAAATGTTGAAGTAAGAAAAACATTAGGAAAAAAGCTGAGAGCGCCATGGCTACCTTTCTTCCAATTGAAGATTTAAAAAATCCACTCATACTTTCTAAAGTTATAATATATCAGCAAATTTACGGCTAAAGTGTAGTATGAACAAACAACTTAATTGTTTTCTGTAATATTTAGAATTCATTTAAATAATTTATAGCTCATTTTAAAAAAAGTACTTCATGAAACGTATTGACGGTTTCTACTCAATATATTTTTTTTACATTTAAAATTCCTAAACAAAAGATAAAAGATGCTAAAAAAATTCTCTTTAAAGATATTTTACATATTAGCTTTCATTTCATTCTTCTTTTTATTAGAATGTAAGCAGCCAAACAACACGAGTTTTGAAAGCAATTTTGAAACTACAAAAGAACGTGTTTGGATTGGTCCAGAATATTGGTCAAACCCTTTACAAGATTGGCAAATTAAAGATGGAGAACTTCATTGTTTAGTGAGTAATACTAATAGAAATGTGCATTTACTTACTAAAAAACTTGATTCTACAAAAGGCACTTTAAAAATGAGTGTCGAATTTAAATTACATCAAATCATCGATACAGATAGTTTAGAGAATTGGATTGGTTTTAGCATTGGCTCTAAAGGAGAGTTTGATGATTACAGAGATAGTGCTCTTTTTGGCAAAGGACTAAATATAGGAATTACTACAAATGGGCACTTATTTATTGGTGATATAGATAAAACCCAAGTAGCAAATACAACTACTCAAAAAACCTTAATTAATGGTGCAATATTAGATCTTCTTGTAACACCAAATAATGAAGGTTACAAAATTGATTTTTCACTGTTAGATAAAACAACAAAAGAAGTTATTCAAAGCACTGAACGAAAATTAGATAGTACTAAAAAACTTGCTGGTGATGTTGTTTTAGTGAGTCATTTTAAAACAGATAACAGCGACCCAAAGCAATTAAACAAAAGTGTCTCCTTTAAAAATTGGCAAGTTTCAGGAACTAAAATTACAACTCATGATGACTATGTATTTGGTCCTGTTTTATTTTCACAATATACTTTAAGTAAAAATACGCTCAAATTAACGGCTCAAATGGCACCTGTAATTCTTAGTGACGAAAAGGTTAATTTAGAAATTCAGGAAGGCGCTAAGTGGAAAACCATTGAAAGCACATCCATAGATAAAGACGCTAGAACTGCAACATTTAAGATTTCTAATTGGGAAGGTGATGCTGATATTTCTTATAGAATAAGTTATAATATTGACAAAGGAAATAACCCAAAGGAAACACACTATTGGAACGGAACTATTAGGAAAGACCCTAAAGACAAAGAAGAATTTGTAGTGGCTGGATTTACAGGCAATGATCATTTAGGATTTCCAAACACAGATATTACAAGTCAAATTGAATTTCATGATCCTGATATATTATTTTTCTCAGGAGATCAAATTTATGAGCCTAATGGTGGTTATGGAGCGCAACGATCGCCTCACGATAAAGCAACACTTGATTATTTAAGAAAATGGTATATGTATGGTTGGGCTTATAGAGATTTAATGAAAAACAGACCAACTGTTAGTATTACAGATGATCATGATGTTTATCATGGAAATATTTGGGGAGCTGGTGGAAAAGCAACACCAAAAGATTTTGGTCAAGGTGCAAAAGCTCAAGATGCTGGAGGTTATAAAATGCCAGCAGTTTGGGTGAACATGGTACAGCGAACACAAACAAGCCATTTACCTGATCCTTTTGACCCGACTCCTGTGGACCAAGCTATAAACACCTATTATACTGATTTGGACTATGGTGGAATAAGCTTTGCCATTCTTGAAGATCGAAAATTCAAATCGGCTCCAAAAGCATTATTACCAAAAGCAGATATTTGGAATGGCTGGGCACAAAATAAAGCCTTTGATATGAAAGCAGATGGCGATGTCGCTAGTGCTTCCTTACTCGGAGAACGACAATTGGATTTTTTACAGCATTGGGTTTCAGATTGGAGTGAACAAACATCTATGAAAATGTTGTTATCTCAAACCATTTTTGCCAATGTTGCAACACTTCCTCAAGAAGCAATGTCAGGGGCTATTATCCCTACATTACGAATTATGAAAGAAGGTGATTATGCTGAAAATGATAGACCAGTTGCCGATTTAGATTCCAATGGCTGGCCACAATCAGGCAGAAATGATGCCGTGAAAATACTAAGAAAAGGGTTTACTTTTCACCTAGCTGGAGATCAACATTTAGGGTCTTCAATACAATACGGAACTGACGATTGGGATGATAGCGGATTCGCATTCTGTGTCCCGTCAATTTCTAATCATTGGCCAAGACGATGGTATCCATTAGTAGAAGGTATTAATAGAGATCCTAATAAACCAAAATATACTGGTGGTTATGAAGATGGTTTCGGTAATAAAATGACGATTCATGCAGTATCAAACCCAACATTTACAAATAAAGAGCCTTCAAGATTACATGATAGAGCCACAGGATATGGTATTGTAAGATTGAATAAAAGCACAAGAGCGATTACTATGGAATGTTGGCCAAGGTCTGCAAATCCTAAAAATGGAAATTCTGAACAATATAAAGGTTGGCCAATACGTATTCAGCAGGAAGATAATTATGGTAAAAAAGCAGTTGCGTTTTTATCTGAATTACAAATTTCGGGAATAGAAAAACCTATAGTACAAGTTATAGACGAAACAACAAACGAAATTCTTTATACCTTGAGATTAAAAAATAACAGCTTTACACCTAAGGTTTTTAACGCTAATCATTCATATAAATTACATATTGGAACGTCAACAGATAATATTATAAAAACCATAAATAACCTAACTTCAGATACTGATAAAAACGTAATTGAAATCGTTGTTAATGAATAAAAATAAGTTTTTAAAGCTTATTAGAAATTAAATCTTGGATTGACAATAGAATTATATATGGATCCAAACTGGTAGCTAAAACCTACACTAACAAAATAATTATATCCAGATTGCAACTGTTGTTGCTGTAATAATAATTCTTCTAATGATACATCTCCAGCTGGTAAATTTATTTGATCTCTGGTGATTCTATAATTACCACTGATATTAAAATTAAACCCTTTGAATAAACGAACATTAGCTCCTAAAAAAAATCCAAAAGAATGTAATTCAGTATCATGTAAATATTGATTAAAAGAGGCTTCTCCATTAATATTACCCCATTCTTGACGCACACTTCCTCCTAATAATATAGAATGCTGAAATAAGTGCTCTTTTTCTTCGCCAAAAATTGAACGCTCTATGTAATTATTAAAAACTATTCCGTTTCTATATGATAAGATTAATTGTTTGTTGGCTGACTCTTGATATTTAAAAAAATTATACTCTAAACCAGGTTTTAATCTCCAAAAGAAATCATAATTACTATAGGTTGATGTTCCTATATTCCCAAATAATCCATAAGACCAATGGTCGTTTATACTTAGTACATCACTAATATTTAACGATTTATTATTATTAATTGCAACTATATCTTCTCCATCAAAAGTAAAAGTTGATTTATTTTCACTAAAGCCCAATCTTAATGAAAATTTATTTTTTTCAGTCACTCTTCTTGCCGAAATATTGAAGTTTAAATTACTCGAATTATTTGATTCTTGCCCATTAAAAAACCCGTTTGCTCCAATTCTAAATACCCAATAATTCCATGGATCTTTTACTACAGTATTATTAGTTTCTGTTTCTGGGCTTGGAACAGATACAGAAACATCAGCAATATTCCCTTTTGCAATCCAAAACCTAACTAAACCTAATTTGACATATTCTAAAATTCGTCTTCGAACATCGTCACTTGTCATATTTGAATCTGTAGAAAATTCGAGCTTATAGTTAATGTTTTCAAATTCATTTTTACCTATAAAATCAATCTCATAAGAACGACCATTACTTCCATTTCTTTGTGTAACAAAAAACAAATGCACATCACTAAGCCCTTGGTCTCGCACAAATTGCACAATTCCCAAATTTTGTCTCATAAATGTACTATCACATACATTACAGTCAAGAAATATTTTTAAATCTTCTGTTTTAGTTTCTTGTGCATATGATTGGAAAGAGAAGGTTAGGCACGTAATTAATAATGCTATGATTGATTTCGGCATTGATTGATGATTTTGATTAGTGTATTGTTTTGGCACAAATATTATTACAATACAAGGTTATTTTTCCTTTGATTGATTTTTGTTAATCGTAAAACTACCTTGATTTTAGCCAAGAAATGTTAAAAAAGTGCAAAAGAAATGTCAATCATTGTTAAAAAAACAAATGACCAAGAATTACCTTAAGACTTTAAAAACCACAAAATTATTGAAATAGTATATTTATGCTATATCAATCTTATCAGAAATACATCAAAACAAAAAAGTTAGATTTCATAATGTTTTGAAATCTAACTCCTTTGTGATATTAACTTAAAAACTACTTAACTACTAAGGTTGTTTTTTGGCTTCCAATTTGAATAGTATATGTTCCTGCTGGTAAATATATTTTACCGTTTTGAGCTTGACTTATTCTTAATTTTGAATTTTCTTTTTGCAAGGCTTTTTTACCATCATCTGTCATGGTTACATCATAGGTTGCATAATTGTAACCAGCATCAGCATTTACAGGGATTGTGTTTAATAACGCTCCTCCTTCAGATAAGATATTCATTCCTAATTTAGCTTTTGCATTGGAGTAAAAGCTAATAGTTGTTTCAGGGTCAAAGGAAAAACTTCCCCAAGACATTCCCCATCGTCTATTAGACTGAATTTCTTCAGTATCAAAAATCGCAATGGCTTTACTTCCTATTGCATTGTGATTTTGTAATGCCGAAATATCTGCTTTATAAATGCTTCGTCCATGTGTACCAACTAACAGGTCCTTTGCTTCTGGATGCACCACTAAATCATGTACAGGTACTGTATTTAATCCGTTTGCAAACGCTTCCCAATTGCCTCCATTATCAAAAGATGCGTAAATGCCATTATCTGTCCCTAAATACACTAAATTTTCACTTTCTGTATCTTCTTTTATCACATTTACTGCAGCAGTATCTGGTAAGTTGGCACTTATATCTTTCCATGTTTTACCATAATCATTACTCATATATACATAGGCTTTAAAGTCATCATTTCGGTAACCGTTTAAAGTTGCATATACACGACTTTTGCTGTGTTGTGATGCCACAACTCTAGATACCCAAAGTCCTTGTGGTAAATTATTAGAAACTCTTGTCCATGTATCACCAGAATTATTGGTCATATTGATGTAGCCATCATCACTTCCTGTATAAATTAATCCAAACTGAAAAGGGCTTTCAGAAATGGTTGCTAGTGTTCCGTAAGGTACATTCCCTTTTTTACCACCTGTTGTTAAATCGCCAGAAATAACATCAAAATTCTCCCCTTGATCCATAGAGCGCAAAAGTTTGTTTGAGCCCATATAAAGAATATCTTGATTATGAGACGATAGTAAAATTGGTGTTTGCCAATTGTATCTGTAAGGCGAATCGCCAAGTTCATGTCTTGGACTAATTCTTATCCGATCTCCTGTTTCTAAATTCTGACGAGAGTAGCTGCCAAATTGAGATCCTGAATATACAATGTTATGATTCCTGCTATCAACTTGTACTTGCATACCATCACCTCCTCCAATGCCTTTGTATGGATATTGTCCGCGATCTTCCCAGTCTTTAGAAGCCACATAGTTGCTTGGTCCAAACCAAACACCATTATCTTGCAAGCCACCATATACGTTGTATGGCTTTTGATTATCTACTGTTATATAATAGAATTGACCAACCGCTGGTGAATTGTTTTTTGTCCAGTTTTCACCGTCATCATAGGTAATGTTGACGCCTCCATCGTTTCCGTTAATAACGTGTCCATCCATTTTAGGATTTACCCAAATTGCTTGATGATCGCTATGTACATTCTCTTTCCCTATTGAATTAAAGGTTGCTCCTCCATCATCCGATTTTAATATTGGAACACCTAATAAATATATTTTGTTTTGATTAGAAGGGTTTACGGCAATAACTCCAAAATAATAACCATAAGAACTGTAAAGACCATCTATATATCCTTTATGCGTTTTAGTCCAAGTTGCACCACCATCACTTGATTTATATACTTCAGCACCAATAACTTCAGAATTAAACATTACTGAATTGGCATCTTCAAGATATAAAGCTAAATCACTAGGTTTAACATCACCTTGTCTTACCGATTTTTTTACACTTGCAGCAGTATATTTTTGGTCAAATCTATTCCCTCTTAAAAACCCGTCCAGTTTATTGTCATCCAACGCTAAAAATGCAGTATTGCTCATTGTTTTGAATTCTTCTTTTTGCATGCCTTCTCCACCTCTTTGTGGTCCAGAAGGTCTGCGAAATTGATTGTCTAACAAGGCGTAAACTGTATTATCGTTGAAAGCTGACAATCCTATTCTTCCAACACCAGATCCTGTTGGGAAACCAGAATTTTCGGCAGTTAGTTTTGTCCATGTACTTCCTGCATCAATACTTTTATAAATAGCTGAATTTTCACCATCACCATCAAAATCCCAAGCTTTTCTTTCGCGTTCCCAGCTTGCTGCATACATAATTTCAGGATTGGTTGGAGACACACTAATGTCTATAATTCCAGTATCATTATTAATGAATAACACGTTGTTCCATGTTTTTCCGCCATCAGTTGTTTTGTAAATGCCTCTTTCAGCATTTGACGTATATAAATGACCTAAGGCACCAACGATAACTTCGTTAGGATTGTTTTTATTGATTACTATTCTACCTATATGATGAGAATCTGGTAAGCCAACATTTTGCCATGTTTTCCCTTTATCAGTACTTTTTAAAATACCAATTCCAGCATACGACGATCGTGAAGAATTGCTTTCTCCAGTTCCTATCCAAATTGTTCCAGCATTCCAATCTACAGCAATATCTCCCATGTTTTGTGTAGGAGCGTTTTCGGTTAATGAAGTAAACGATGTTCCGTTATTTTTTGTGTACCAAAGTCCTCCAGTAGCATAGGCCACATAAAATTCGATTGGATTATCTGGATTCACATCAAAATCTACCACACGACCGCTCATAATGGTTGGTCCAATATTGGTAAATGGTACATTTTTTACCTGCGAGTCTTGAGCGTAGGTTGATAATGAAATTAATAGTGAAAGGGTTAGAAGTTGCTTAAAGTATTTCATTTTTGGTTGGTTTTAATAAGTTTATGAAAATACTCAAAGAAATTTAAAGTGTCAAGGTTCTGTATTGAAAAATTTAGTTATTTAACACTAACTAATTATTAAAATCCTTTATATTCAGTGTATATCACTGTTTGTCAAAGCATTAAAATATTTTTTACTACATTTAGTACATAACAACTAATAAATCTAAACAAAATGGAAGAGTATTTACCTTTGATTATTCAATTAGTAAGTGGAGCTGTTGGCGGAAACATTGCAGGCTCTTTGATGAAAAACTCCTCATTAGGAACATTATGGAATTCTATAGTTGGTATTCTAGGAGGTGGACTTGGAGGCACCGTTATGGGAATGCTTGGTTTAAATGGAGCTGAAGCTGCTGAAGCCTCAACAAGTATGGACTTAAGTAGTATTCTTGGAAGTGTAGCTGGTGGTGGTGTTGGAGGTGGTATTGTGCTTGCTATTGTAGGCATGATTAAAAAAGCCATGAATAAATGATGCTTTATAAAAAAGAAAGAAAGGCATTCATAATTTGGATGCCTTTTTTTATTTTCATTAATTTAATCCTCTATTTAAATAACTTTTCAAGTCCTATGCATATTAAATTCAATTTTGGTTCAGTTGCTTCATTAGTTTTTGTTGTGAGTTTATTTCTAACGTCTTGTACAAAAATAGCAACTCATAATGTCGGGCAAATAATTACTCCAAAAGGCGAAATACTAATTTGGCTTTATAATGAAACTCCAAACCATAAGGAAAGTTTTATAGAACTAGCAAATAATGGTTATTGGGATTCGCTTACTTTTAATCGTGTGATTCCAAATTTTGTAGCACAAGGCGGTTGCCCTGATACACCAGAAGGATTTAATGATCCTGAGTATTTATTAGATCCAGAATTTAATGACAAACTACGCCATAACTATGGCGAAGTTGGCGCTGGACGCGATGGTAATCCAGATATGATTTCGGCACGTTGCCAATTTTACGTCGTACAGAATAAGGAAGGTATTCATAGATTGGATGATAAATTCACCATTTTTGGAAAAGTCATTAAAGGTATGGATGTGATCGATTCTATTGTTAATGTAGAACGCGATTCAACAAACACACCTTTAACGCCTATAACTTTGGATGTAAATATGATTTCAATTAATGAAACTGATTTAATAGAACTCTATCCAGATTTTAATTAAAATTTTATTCTTCCCACTTCCAATCACCTCCAATAATTAATTTTTCCTTAAGGTCATTTTTAATCATGAATTCTTTGGTAGTTTCGCTATCCATTTTTGTTGCTGGCAATACATCTGCATTGGCCAATCCATAAAGCATCATCGTACCAAAACGAGATGTATTGGTTATATGTTCTTCGTTTACCAAATTAAAATCGTCGCAATCTGAATGATAACATCCATAGATTGAACGATCTAAATTACTCTGTATAGATAAGATTGGCACACCTTCTAGCATAAATGGTTGATGATCACTATGCAAACCAGAATTGTTTGAAAAGCCATTTTTATAAATACTATCTTGTTGCTGAATGGTTGCGCCTAATTCTGTAAAAAAGTTTTCATTATCCAACTTTCCTCCAGCGTTCATTCCAATAGGGTTTCCACCCATATCTAGATTCATCATGTATTTAATGTTTTCAATAGTTTCACCATCAATGGCTTCCTTAACCATGTGTCTAGAACCAAATAAGCCTTGCTCTTCTCCCATAAACAATACAAACTTCACTGTACGTTTTGGTTGTAAGTTATTTGCTTTAAATGCTCTAGCAATATCCAAAACAGCAAATGAACCAATACCATTATCAATGGCGCCTGTGGCTAAATCCCAAGAATCTAAATGGCCTCCAAGAACAATTACCTCATCAGGAATTTCAGAACCTTTTATAGTTGCAACTACGTTTCTAGCATTAATCATATTACTATTATTCGTCATTTTAATAGTTGCTGAAGATTTACTTGCTTTTAGTTTTTCTTTTAAGGCCATGCCATCTTCTTTTCCAATACAAACCGCTGGAATTGTTAGCAATGCTCCAGTTACTGAAGCAGTTCCTGTTAACAGAACTCCGTTAGGCACTTGGTTGATGATGATAATTCCTATAGCTCCATATTTTAAAGCTAATGATGTTTTTTCGCTACGATGTAAATTACTTGAGCCTTCTGGACTACCTTCTAAAATCCCAATATAAACTAACACAATGTTGCCTTTTGCAGCATCTGGATTAGCTTGGTAATCGGCTTCTAAACCGTTTCCAAAATCTACAATGTTTGCTGTAACTTCAGCCTCAACTGGAGAATGACCAAGTGTTACCACTTTGGTATCATTGCCATCAATACTTAATGATACGTCACCACGAGACCAAGCTTCTACTGCAAAGGGTTGATATTCTACATCATCAAAACCATATTCTTTTAGTTTGTTATACACATAGGTTTCAGCTTTTGCGCCATTCTCTGAACCTGTTAAGCGATGTCCAATGGTTTCACTAGCTTCTTTTAAGGTGCTGTAAGCTTTTGCATTAGCTTTAATTTCTGTATCTATTTTTGCAAATAATTCTGCATTTGATAGTTCTTTTTTCTCTTCAGTACATGCAGCTAATATTAGCATACTTAATAATAGAAATCCTGTTTTTTTCATTAGTGTTTAATTTAATTGGTTGATTACATTTTTATTTTTTTCTCAGTATCTATTTTCAGCTTACTCTTTTTAAGTTGCGTATTTAGTTCTGAGACTTCTTGTGTTATGAATTTTTGAAATTTCTCTTCCACAACTTTCAAGCGCTTATTAAAAATAGCTTGAACGTCTCTTTGTTGGTCCGTTGGTTTAAAATCAATACCATGACCAGATAAATCACTTGCTAAAGCACTTAACCTACCATACAATTGCATTGGAGAACGAAATGCATCTTCACGAGCTCCAGTTAAATGAATATCATACAAAGAACCTGCTATTGATTGTGCAGCTTTACTTAATGATTTCGCTTTTTCTACATCTGATTTCTTGGTTAATTTTGGAATGATACTATCCAATTCGCTTCTAACTATTTCAATAGTATTAATCATATTCACTGCTAAATTCATAGCATCACGCAATTCTAATGATGTTTCTACTTGTGCTTTAATATCTTCTATGCTGCCTTCAGATTTTGGGTCTTTGAGCACTTCAAGTTGCCTAACAAACTCTTGATTATCTACAATAAGTTTTACTTTGTATTTGTCTGGTACGACCTTAGGTCCAAATTGACCTCTCATTAAATCTAAATCCCAAGTCACTAGTGGTCGCCAACCTTCACCATTTAATTGTACCCATGGTCTTCCTGGAGGTGTTGTACGAATATATGGTCTGTAGGTTGGTTCATAACGCAAATCCCACATGACTCTATTAACGCCTTGATTATTTCTGCCTCTTAATGTTCTAATAACTTCATCATTTTCTGATAAAATTTGAATTTCAACTTTTTGAGCCAAGGTATCTTTTAAGAAGTAATTTATTTCGGCACCATAAGCTGGATTTCGACCAGAATTCATACTTGGTCCATCTGTTTTAATACTTTGCTTATCATGAAATCTGTAAGCTTGACGTAAACTAAATAAATGCACGTCTTTACCTTGAGCTTCATCAGCATATTCACGTAATGGAGAAATATTATCTAAAATGTAATACCCACGACCATAAGTTCCAACTACCAAATCGTCAAAACGCTCTTGAATGGTTAACCAATATACTGGAGAAGGTGGTAAGTTGTTTCTTAAACGCATCCAATTATCACCATCATCAAAACTAATATAAAGGCCATTGTCAGTTCCTAAATATAGCATGCCTTCTTTTTTAGGATCTTCTTTTACGACATGTGCAAAACTATGAATAGATTTTGGTACCGAATTGCTTATTTTTTTCCAACTTTTTCCATAATCTGCCGTTTTATACACAAAAGGGTCAAAATTCCCCATATGGTGCAAATCAACCGTAATATAAGCGGTTCCTTTTTTGTGCGTTGATATTTCAATGTTTGATATGGTTCCCCATTCTGGAAGATCAGGAATATTCGCTGAAACATTTTCCCAGTTTTCGCCATAATTTTTAGTTACACTTACTTGACCATCATTACTTCCTGTCATAATAAAACCTGGTTCAGTTTCAGATTCTTCAATAGAAATTAGCACAGCTCCATCCCAAGTCATTAAATTATCAATAGCAATACCACCCGAACTTTGTTGGTGAGTCTTATCATTTCTGGTTAAATCTGGACTGATTATTTGCCAACTCTGACCATCATCATCACTTTTATGTACAAACTGACTACCAACATACACACGATGTTTTTTATGTGGTGAAAATTCCAATGGGAAATTCCAAAACCATCTAAATTTCATATCAGCAGGCGCCCAACCATAACCCGCTTCTGGCCACACACGAACATCACGTGAATGTCCAGTTCTAGCATCATAACGTTCTAAACCACCATCATAACAGCCTGACCATACGATGTTATTATCAAAAGGATCTGGTTGTGCAAAACCACTTTCGCAACCACCAACACCTTCCCAAAGTCCTATAGGAATATAACCTTGTAAGCTATTACTTGGTCCTTTATAAGAATATCCATCTTGTCTGTTTCCATACACATTATAAGGGACTTGGTCATCAACAGCAACATGATACATCTGTGCAATAGGAAGTACTATTCTCTGAAAACTTCTTCCATGATTTAAACTTATACTTGCGCCACCATCATGCGCTACCATCATACGATCTGGATTTTTGGGATCTATCCAAACATCATGATTATCACCTCCAGCACGATAACCTCCTTGAAGGGTTTTTCCACCATCTTTTGAGGTGGTAAACTTTACATTAACAAAGTAAATTTCATCAGGATCGCCAGATGAAACTCCCATTCGCGTATAATAAGGAGCACGTTCGTTAATATCATGATCTCTGGTCATTAGTGTCCATGAGTCGCCAAAATCTTCTGAACGATACAGCGCTGGACTATCAATTTCAAATAAAGCATATACAATATTTGGACTAGAAGGCGCAATAGCAACTGCTGTTTTACCTACAGGATTATCTTTCCCTCCAGGTAACCCTTTATCTTTCATAGCTTCCCAAGTTGTTCCACCATCTTTTGATCTGTAAATTCCGCCTCCTGGACCACCACTATTAAGTCCCCAAGTATTAATATGAATACTCCACATACCTACTAACAAATTATCAGGATTTTTAGGGTCTATTGCAATATCTGCAGCTCCTGTACCATCATCAATAAACAAGACTCTGTTCCAAGTTTTTCCACCATCAGTTGTTTTAAAAACACCTCGTTCTTGTTGTGGTCCAAAGGTGTGCCCTAATGCTGCTGCATATACGATATCAGGATTTGTAGGATGCACCACCACACGACCTATTCGGCCTGTTTTTTTTAAGCCCATGTTTTTCCAGGTCTTACCAGCGTCCTCCGATTTATAAATACCGTCTCCCATAGCATGTGCTGGACGAATTACAAACGTTTCTCCTGTTCCAACCCAAAGAATATCTGGATTACTTGGTGTAATGGCAATTGAGCCTATAGACGACACATCTTGGTCGTCAAAAATTGGACGCCAATTAAGGCCTCCATCTGTTGTTTTCCAAAGTCCGCCAGAAGCAGCACCAATATAATTAATCATTGGATCTCCTGGAACTCCCGCTATGGCAATGGTTCTATTACCTTCAGGACCAATAAATCTAAAGTCTAAATCTTTAAAAACTTCACTGCTAATTTGTGAAAATGTAGTTTGAATGGAACATACAGATAATAAAAGCCCTATGGCAAAAACTATTCGTTTCATATTTGGTTGGTTTGATGATTAGTTAAATAGAGGCTTCCAAATATAAACAATTATGAAACTTATTAGTCATAAAAAAACGGTTATGGATGTTAAATCTTAATCGTTACATTTGTTAATCTAAATACATGAAACATGAAATACCAACCCATTAGTAATCAGCTTTTTATTAAAAACAGAAAGAAGTTTAGTTCTCAAATGAAATCAAATTCATTAGCTGTTTTTAACTCTAATGATGTTTTTACAACTGGAGCCGACAGCACTTTGCCTTTTGAGCAAAGCAGTGATCTTTTTTATTTATCAGGAGCCGATCAGGAAGAAACCATATTGATTTTATTTCCAGATGCCTTAGATCCTAAACATAAAGAAGTCCTTTTTGTAAAAGAAACCAATGATCATATTGCGGTTTGGGAAGGTGCGAAGCTTTCAAAAAAACAAGGCACTGAAACCTCAGGAATTCAGACTATATATTGGTTGTCTGAATTTGACAAGGTGTTTTTTGATTTAATGACTGAAGCAGAAACCATTTATTTTAATACCAACGAGCACTATCGTCAATCGGTTGAAATGGAAACTCGTGAAGATCGTTTTATAAAAATGGTTAAGGATAAATTTCCGGCACATAGTTGGGCAAAAAGCTATCCCATTATGCAATCCATAAGAGGTGTTAAAGAGCCTGAAGAAATAGACTTGTTACAAACCGCTTGTGATATTACTGAAAAAGGATTTCGTCGTCTTTTAGGGTTTATAAAACCAGGCGTGATGGAATACGACATTGAAGCAGAACTTATGCATGAGTTTTTGAGAAACAGATCTAGAGGATTTGCTTACACACCTATTATTGGTTCTGGTTATAATGCTTGTGTGTTGCATTATATTGAAAATAACCAACAATGTAAAGATGGCGACATGTTGCTTATGGATGTTGGTGCAGAATATGCGAATTATAGCAGTGACATGACTAGAACCATCCCAGTAAATGGTCGTTTTACAGATAGACAACGTGCTGTTTATAATGCAGTACATCGCGTGAAAGAAGAAGCCACTAAATTGTTGGTTCCAGGAACTATGTGGGCAGATTATCATGTAGAAGTTGGTAAATTGATGACGTCTGAATTACTTGGGTTAGGACTTATTGACAAAGCTGATGTAAAAAATGAAGACCCAAAATGGCCAGCTTACAAAAAGTATTTTATGCATGGCACCTCTCATCATATGGGATTAGACACTCATGATTATGGCGCACTTAAAACACCAATGAAAGCTAATATGGTGTTTACGGTTGAGCCTGGTATATACATACCAAAAGAAAATATGGGCATCAGATTGGAAGATGATGTGGTGATACAACAAACTGGTGAGCCGTTTAACTTAATGCGCAATATTCCTATTGATGCTGATGAGATTGAAGCCTTGATGAATGCTTAAAGATTTCTAATAATTAATCCTGTTAATTAAAAACATGAAACACCTAATAATAACAAGTTTTTTAGTCATTGCTTTTGTTAATATAGCATCAGCTCAACAGCAACCAGCCTATCAGTTATTTAAAAATAATGGAGAGATGGCTAATTATGACGACATGATTCCTGATTTAGCACAGAGCGACATGGTTTTCTTTGGTGAATATCACAACAATCCTATTTCACATTGGATGCAATTGGAAATGAGTAAGAGCTTTTTTGAAGCTAAAGGGAATAAATTATTTTTTGGAGCCGAAATGTTTGAAAACGGAAATCAATTAGTTTTAAATGAATATTTAAACGATTTGTATTCTGAAGCTAATATGATGCCTGAAGTAACACAACTATGGAGTAATTATAAAACTGATTATAAACCCTTAGTTGAATTTGCAAAAGCAAATGGATTGCGTTTTATTGCTACTAATATTCCTAGAAGATATGCTTCAATGTTTAATAAAATGGGTATGGAAGCATTAAAAAAGCTAAGCCCTGAAGCACTTGCTATGATTGGTCCGGATTTAGAAACCTATTTTGACCCTACAGTAAAAGCTTATGCTGAAATGGCTGATCACATGGGAGGACATGTGCCACCAAATATGCTAAATATACAAATTGCCCAAGCCTCTAAAGATGCCACTATGGCTCATTTTTCTATTAAAAATTTTAAGCCTGGAGATTTATTATTCCATTTTGAAGGCTCGTACCATTCAAACAATAACCAAGGCATCATTTGGTGGATACATAGTATAAAACCTGGTTTTATAATACAATCTATTACAACAGTAACACACTCTGAATGGAGTAAAATGACAGCCGATGAAAAAAATTCAATTGCAAATTACATTATTGTAGTTGCTGATACTATGACACAAACAAAAGGCTAATTATAAGTACTCATCTGCGCAATTATGCTTCTCTTTTATTTATTGTAAGAAAAGTCGCTTTTTTCATACACTATCCATACACTAGCCATACATTAACTATAGGGTAACTATAGGCGTGTTAAGCATTGATGTTTTTTCTGCATTGTTATTTTTTGTTTTATTATCCCTAATACGGGATTTTTTAGGAGGTATTACTAACACATATAATGCTTCTGTTTAGTCTTATTATTACATTAAAACTATTTTTTAAATAAAAAAAGGCTAAAATTGAATTGTGTACAGTAAAACAATTGTCTTTGTTATTTTTTATTTAACTTTATGCTATTCAATAACTTATGAAACCAATTGTAACTCTAAAACCACTTCAGCATAAAAACAAAAGCCACATAGCTATTGGATTTATATTTAATGAAACGACCAAGCAGTATATTAAAAAATTTGAAGGTGTTGCCTGGAGCCATACCAACAAAACATTTTATGTTGCGCAAACAGACCAAACATTGCATAAGCTATTCACCTATTTACAAAAAGGCGGCTATTATGTTGATTACAAAGCCTTAAAGTATGTAAAAAAAGCCGTTGTAACTATGACGGCTAAAATAAAACCTCCAGATAAAGTAACGCTATACCAAGGGTTGAACAACACCCAAAAAACGATGTTAAAAGGGTATGTAACTTTTTTAAATGGAAAACGATTAAGCGAAAGCACTATCGCATCTTACGGTTATTTCATACTTCGTTATTTAAACCATCATAGAACCATTGACAATATAGACTGGAACACAGGTAGTATTCAATTTTTTATGGAAGAGATCATTGCAAAAGAGCATTATAGTATAAGTAGTCATAGACAATGCATAAGTGCTTTAAAGCATTTTACGGCATTTTGTAATCTCGAAAATTTTGATGCTAGCGATTTTAAACGTCCCAAAAAAAGCAACTATTTACCAATTGTTTTATCTAAGGAAGCCATTATTGATTTACTTCAAGTCACCAAAAACCTAAAACATCGAGCCATTATAGGATTGCTTTATTCGGGAGGTCTTAGAATTGGCGAACTTTTAAACTTAAAACTGCACCATCTAGATATTGATAGAAGCCAGATACATATAAGGCAAGGTAAAGGCCGCAAAGATCGCGTTGTAGTAATGAGTGAAGTGATAAAGCCTTTGTTATTAAATTATATACACACGTATAAACCAGTAGATTTTGTTATAGAAGGGCGAGACGGAGGCATTTATTCGGCGAGTAGTATTCGGGCTTTTTTAAAACAATCGTGCAAATTGGCAGGCATAAACAAACCTGTAACACCACATACTTTAAGACATAGTTATGCAACGCACATGTTGGAAAACGGTATAGATTTACGATATATACAAGAATTATTAGGACATGTTAAACCAGAAACGACCATGATTTACACTCATGTTGCCCAAAAAGACATTATGCAAATACGGAACCCACTGGACGTGACGGTTGAAGAATTACAATTGAAGGGAAAAGACAACAAAAAAGTGTTGATATCCCAAAATTTTATACTCTAATGAGCTATATTTGAGTTCATATAACAAGTTATAGGCAAAGAAAAAAAGCATATGAATAAAATCGGAATAATTGGTGGAATTGGACCTGAATCAACTATCGAATACTACAGATTGTTGATAAAGACATTTAGAGAGAGATTGAACACAAAT